>Ga0209006_10000161_pt1 | contig 71627 bp, 62 predicted proteins | sample JacPin_JW_Ref_O2_FD_188567 | JGI IMG/M metagenome (GOLD analysis project Ga0209006, IMG submission 188567) | Forest soil microbial communities from Algoma, Ontario, Canada - Jack Pine, Ontario site 1_JW_Ref_O2 (SPAdes) (version 2) | ecosystem: Environmental > Terrestrial > Soil > Boreal... | reverse complement strand
GCCCGACACCGTCGCGGTGTCACTGATCGTGCCGGCCGAGGAGTTGCTGCTGGCCGTCGTCACGATGTTCGAGGTAGCTGGGACTGTTGACCCTGTCGTACCGTTCGTGTCATAACAAACGAAGAAGTGACTCAGGCCCGCCTGTTGGTCGGAAGTGTTACTGCTCGTATTCGGGGTGATGAACGGACCGGTGAAGGCGTTCGGTACCAGTGGAGGGGTGTAGAGAAAGTAACCATCGGCGGCCTTGACAGCCACAGCCTCAACCTGGACACCGTTGGCGAGACCAGTGGAGGTGATGTTGACCGAAATGGAGTGCTGGTTAGGGGCTGAACCATTTACGGTCACAGCAATGTTGCCGTCGCCACCAGTGGCGTTGCCGTCATAACTGTTCTGACCGGTGCCGGTGAAGCCCAGTCCGAAAGTTCCGGTGCCACAACTGTTGACGTTGCCCGAGACGTACGTCGGGTTCGATGGGGAGGCATTCGCAGTGAGACCTGATAGGCCAACTGTGGCTAGCGCCAGCACTGCGATCACTGCCGCAGAAACTGCCACCCGTAGTGACACAAAAATGCTTGTCTTGTTGTCGTCGCGGGTTACGCGAACGTTCTTGATCATGATTATGGTCTCCGTCCGGCCCCTGCGAACGCCAAAGTTAACGGTTTTGCACCTATGTTGTCAAGTCATTGATATTGCGTTGCCGTTACGTTGGGTGACAACAAGCAAAGTTCAACGAACTACTCCGAGAATCTCCAACGTTTAAAAGGCTTTAAGGGAGGAAAGGTCCTCGAGAAGTAGCAGCTAATTTTGTTTTGATTGTGTTGATTTCTGAGAATTTGCTCAGACTACAGCCAGTTGAAGCCTTGGCCTACTCATCGTCAATCGGTCGACTTCGCACAGTGTGCCGCGACATGGAGCGGGTTCTCAGTTCAACTGGTCGAGTAAACGATCAGTGACGGCGCGTTAGAGATGGCGACATACTTGTTCACCCAGCGTCAGGAAGAGCCTGAAATCTCTCGTACTGCGGACTTTCCTTTGGCTTTTGAGGCCCAGCTACTTTTACCCACCTAGTAACCTCTGCATCGAATAACTTGTTCCGACGCCGACGTATATATGGGTATATATAAGGCCCAATTGAAGCGATGAATGATGCCCGAAAAGTCTGAATCTTCCGGCAAGTCGGCCAAAGACCTGGGCGTATCGGAGGAACTTAAGACAGCACTGGAAAATGACCAGTTCTTCCTGGTGTATCAGCCCGAAATCGACTTGAACTCAAATGCCTTCGTAGGGGTTGAGGCGCTACTGCGATGGCGTCATCCTCAACGCGGCGTGCTCAGTCCAGACGCATTCGTTCCCGATCTCGAATCCAGCGGACTAATCGTGGCGGTTGGACATTGGGCTCTAGCGACGGCGTGCGCTCAGGGCGCGGAGTGGCACGACAAGGGTTTCCGATTCACGGTATCCGTGAACATCTCTCCGCTGCAGTTCGCGTGGATTGACTTTGTCGATGAGGTCGAAGAGGAATTGGCCGCAAGTCGATTCCCTGCGGAACTCTTGGTATTGGAATTCGCACTGAGCACACTGAGCGGAGATCCGTCCACGCGACTCAACGAGCTGGCAGCGTTAGGTGTGCTCCTCTCGATCGACGATTTTGAGCCGGGACAGTCACTTCTCGCCGATGTCGAGCAATTACCCATATCAATTGTCAAGCTCGACCGAAACTTCATCACGTCTCTTTCCGACAATCCAGAGGGGACTGAATTAGTCCGCCACTTGGTGGATCTGACCAAGAAAAGCAAATTGCAAATCGTGGCGTCTGGCATTGAAGACGCCGAACAGCGGCGACAACTTCAATTGGAAGAGGTTGGTGTCGGTCAGGGCTATCTATTCTCCAGACCGCACGTAGCGGCCGACATCGATCGATTTCTCGAAGACTTCTCTATCTTCACGGGAAGCCTCTTCGATCAGTCACCAGATAAACCGTCTGCTCCTCGATCGAAGTCATCGAACGCGAAGAGCGCCGCCGCGAGAGAGGGAAAGCCCCAAACGAAGACGGTCGACAAGGTCGACATCGGTGACCGCGAGTCGACGACGATGCATGACGCGGTGCGCCAGTCACAACGTCTCGCCAGTCAACTTCACCAGTTGATCGCGGCGTCCATCACTGTCGCGACGTTGCGCAACGAACCCGACATCTTGAAAAGTCTGGCGAGAAGCTCTCGAACGGTATTCGACGCTGACGAGGTATTTGTGTCACTCGATTCTGGGCCGGCCGCGCCGCTGCGAGGGGTTGCGCGTAGGGGAAAGAAGGCGGTATCGGAAATACCGACGGATCCGCAAATCGCGCCATATCCAATTTCCTCGGAAATGGGATACGAAACTCTCGTCGACAGCGACTGGCTCGTATCGCCAATCCTGGAGCGACGCGAAAGTGCGCGCGGTGTCATCGCAATTCGTCGCGCGCTTGCCTTCAATGAAGAGGACATGGAAGTGGTGGCGCTACTCGCCCAGATGGCTTCGAGCGCGTTGGGTGCCGTTGAACTCGGCCGTAGCGTCGAGTCGAGCGAATCGCGACTACGAGTATTGATCGAGACCGCACCGGTCGGAATCGTCGAAGCGGATAGTGACGGTCAAGTGCGCTGGTGGAACCACGCCGCAAGCAGCGTGTTCGCGTGGCCGGAGTACGACCAGCAAACAGTAGGTATCAAGTCGAGCTTTCCCGAAGCGACGTTGCCCGAGTTACGCGAACTTTGGTCAGAAGTGATGCGCGGTGGTTCCGTCGAAGGTCGCGACTTCGTAGATGTCGAGATCGCCGGCAAGATGCGAGTCTTAAGCGCGTCAGCGGCGCTGCTGCCAACCACAGGATCGGAAACGCCGGGCATACTCACCTTGATCGATGACGTGACGAATCATCGCGAGCTGAAGGCCGAGTTGCGTCACGCCTACACCATGGAGATACGGGGTCAGGTCGCGAGTCGAATCGCGCACGACTTCAACAACCTCATCACGCTCATCTCGGGTTACGCCGAAATCCTCTCGGGCGATCTCAGCGAAGACGAACGAGCTCGCCAGATGGTGAACGAGATTCAGTCCACGGCTTCGCGCGCATCCATGTTGACGACCCAGCTGCAAGCAATCGGTCGCACTCGCGATCCCGAGCTAGTGGTCTTCAATCCCGTCTCGGTCATTCAATCGAATGCTGAGGTGCTCGACCGAATCCTGGGTAGCAACATCGACGTTCGATTCGAGCTCGACGTACGCGCGGCCAACGTGCGGGTGGACGCTGATCAGTTTGAGCAAATGATTCTCAACCTCGCGATCAATGCGCGCGACGCAATGGCGCACGGGGGAGAATTGGTGATCGCTGTCGCGCCGGTGGTATTGGACCGAGACGGCGCCGAATCGCTCGGTCTCGTCGAGGGCGACTACGTGCGAGTGACCTTCACTGACAATGGTGTCGGAATGGACGAAACAACTCGCGAGCACTGTTTCGATCCACTGTTCACCACGAAGGGACCGTTCAAGGGGACCGGCATGGGCTTGGCTGCGGCCAGACGGCTCGCCGAGGAGAGCCACGGGGTGATTCAGTGCCAGTCGAAGCTGGGCGAGGGCACCGCCTTCGAGATCCTCTTTCCGACGGTGAACGATGTGGTCGAGGAGACCTCGGGCCTCGCGGTGCCCGAGCGACCGCGAGGTTCGGCGACGATCTTGGTCGTGGACGACGACGAAGAGCTGCGCCGATTCATGAGTCGAATACTCGAGCGAAACGGATATCGGATCTTCGAAGCCGACTCCGCCGAAGTTGCGTTACGAGTCGTCGAAGAGTTCGACGGCGTCTTCGATCTACTAGTAAGCGACGTGGTGATGGGCGAGATGTCCGGCCGTGACCTCGCGACGACGTTGCAGTCAAAAATCTCTGGACTCGCGGTGCTATTGGTTTCGGGCACGGCCAATCGCACGATTTTGAAAGATCTCGCGTCGGACTCCAGCGATTTTCTCGCCAAACCATTCAAGCCGAGTGATCTAGTTGATCGGGTTCACGGACTTCTGGCTCATCGTTCGTAACGTCAACGCTGACGGGTTTGCTACGTCGTGACCGATTCTGATTCGAAGCGATAGCCGACGCCGCGCACGGTCGTGATCCAGCGAGGCTGATCGGGGTCAAGTTCCAGTTTCGCGCGAAGTCGACGAATGTGTTCGGTCACAGTGGCTTCGTTTTGCCACTCACTCGATGACTCCCACACGTGTTCGAGCAACTGTTCGCGCGAGAAGACTTGACGCGGCGAGCGGGCGAGAAAGGCTAAGAGGGCGAACTCTTTCGACGTGAGCTCAAGCAGCGCTCCTCGAAGGTGGACTTCGTGCGTGTTCTCATTAATTAGTAAGTCACCGAAGTGCAACGTCGGCGTGTCGATGTGTAACTGCGCCATGTTGGCGCCTGAACGACGCAGTACCGATTCAATTCGCGCCGATACCTCTCCCAGCGAAAATGGCTTCACGATGTAATCGTCGGCACCGAGTTTCAGTCCGGCGATGCGTTCGGACTCGAGACCACGACCCGTCAGGAAGATCACGGGCACGTCGCTGATGAGTCGTAGTTCACGAAGAACGTCGCGACCATCTTCGGTTCCGAGGACGATGTCCAGTAACACGAGGTCCGGCTCCATTGACGAAGTGGCCCGGACGGCGGCCCCGCCGTCAGTGGCCACGTGCACGTCATGACCCTCTCCAGAAAGAAAGGTGTCGAGAAGTTTTGTCATCTCGGAGTCGTCATCAACGACCAGGATCTTGGTCAAATCTCTCCATCCGTATTAGCGGCCAATTTCGTGACAAAACCATGACAATGTGAACTCCATACTTCGGTACCTCATTGGTCATTGCACTTCAAGGAGACCGGTGGTCTACTCGTTGACCATTCTATGGATGTTGTGTGTGTTTTCCGGTTTGTACCGCACGGAATTCTGAAGGCGTGCTTCGAATTGGTGGGACGGGACGTCGCGACGATTCGCACTTTTGGGCAGCCGAATGAGCAAAGTTGAGCCTGCAGAATCCACCAAATTCTGAGGCTGAATCACTATAGTTTCAAAGGAAATGGCGGCAAAGTGACGGCGGTCGCCCATCAAAGACGAAATGGAAAAGGTGGTCTGTGGGTAACTCATTCGGTCGTCGCTATAGGTACGGCTCGAGTTTCGTAGACCAAGAATCCGGCGTTCGCTTCGAGGGTCACCATCCTTTGGAACGGCCCGATCTGTGGAAGGTCTACCTCAACGAGGCAGAAGGGATCTTCCGCAGTCGAGGATTTGAGGGTACGTTGCGACGGCTCGAACTCGAAGAGGGCAACGGCGTGCCGTTGTTCATCCTGGGCTTCGACACCGACGGGAAAGCTGTTGCTGGCGTTCGTTTCCATGGGCCGTTGGAGGGAAGTCATCAGGCCGCGATCATCGAAGAGATGGCGTCGTCGCCCGAGGTCGGCATCATTCACGATTTGATCGAGCAAGAGATCCGCCTCGGCGCGCTGGAGATCAAGGGCGCGTGGTCGAAGGGTGCGTCCGTGGTCGGCGTTCGGCTGCTGTCAGCGATTTCGCGCTCGGTAACGCACGGCATGAACTGGCTCGGAGCGGAGTTCGCAATCGCCGCCGTGTCGGACACATTGATGCCGGTCGGTGATGTGACGGGTGCGATTCAGGTCGGAACAGAGTGGGTGCCGTTCCCCGACGAGCGCTACCGGACCGTCGCAGTTTCATGGCAACGTGGGCGAACCTACGAACTCTCGACGCCAGAAAACCAACGGGCCTATCGACGAGAAGCCGAGCAACTGCTTCGTGGTCCTTCACGGAGCGGCGAAGGACCGGTTGAGCCGGCCTCGACCAGGAATCGAGCAAGTCGACCACTCATCTTGGACGTCGGTGAACGCGCACAACGCGAAGTCCTGCGGATTCTCCGCGAGGACTCGGCGCTTCAGATCATCGACCGATTCGCAGAACAGCGTGAACAACTGGGCGAGATCATCCCGGGACTTTCTGAGGCCCTGCTCACTGAAGGATCTCGTTGGGTGTATTACCCGTGGCGGCGCGCAGTCGTACGCCTTCTCGCACCACGGTCGTTCTCCACGCTTCGACTCGATCGCAATCGCAACAAACTGACCCGCGCGGAACAGGCCCGACAGCGCACGCTGCGAATCGGCGTCGTCGGCCTCAGCGCGGGACACACCATCGCTCACGTGATCGCAATGGAGGGATTGGCCGGCGAGATCCGATTGGCCGACTTCGACACCGTCGAACTTTCAAATCTGAACCGGATTCCGGCCAGCGTGTTGGACCTTGGCGTCAACAAGGCGATCGTCGCGGCTCGACGCATCGCCGAGATCGATCCGTATCTGCGAGTCGTCGTCGAGCCGACCGGACTTCGACCCGAGAACCTGAGCGAGTTCCTCGACGGGCTCGACCTCGTCGTCGAAGAGTGTGACTCGCTCGACATGAAGTTCCTCATACGTGAAGCGGCGCGCGATCGTCGCATACCGGTGATCATGGAAACGAGTGACCGCGGCGTCCTCGACGTCGAACGATTCGATCTCGAGCCCGATCGTCCGATATTCCACGGTCTCCTCGGTGATATGGACTCCTCGAAGTTGGCCAATCTCACGACGGCACAGAAGGGTCCGTACGTCATTCGTTTGATCGGGGCTCGTGAGGCGTCATCGCGCGGCGCGGCTTCATTGCTGGAAGTCGGTCAGACGATTACCGGCTGGCCTCAACTCGGCAGCGAGATCACCCTGGGTGCCGCGACAGTCGCCGCGGCGGTACGACGGATCGGTTTGGGCGGGGAACTTCCATCGGGTCGAGTGCGCTTCGATGTCGAAGAGATCCTGGAGAGCTTGGGACCGGTCGAAGTCAACTTGGAAGCGGAAGCTGACCTCTTTACCCCACCGCCGGAGGATCCACCACTCATCAGTGACGACCCGGTTGAGATGATCGTCGATGCCGCGCGCCGCGCACCATCGGGCGGCAACGTGCAACCCTGGCGATTCGAAGCGGACGACGAAGAGATCCGTTTCTTCATGATCCCGGAGCGAACGTCCACCATGGACGTGGCGCATCGCGCCACGTATGTCGGCATCGGGGCGGCTCTCTTCAACGCCCGAGTTCAGGCGGCCGCGCTGAAGAAGCTCGGCCCGGTGAAACTCTTTCCCGAAGGTCGACCCTCACACCTCGTCGCCTCCATGCAGCTCGGCACCTCCGACGACGTGGCGATCACGCCGCTGCGTGAGTATCTGTACTCGCGCGCGTCGAACCGTCGCATCGGCAAGCCTTCGGTAATCGATGAAGAGACCGTGGCGAGCCTCACGCGTGGCGTCGAACGCGAAGGGGCACGACTGCTCCTCGCTACCGATCGTGAGCGCATCAACGCGGGAGCGGAAATACTCGCCGCGTCAGATCGACTGCGGTTCTTGCTGCCGAGCGTGCATCAAGAGATGTTGTCGGAGATTCGTTGGCCCGGTCGCGACACGTTGGACGAGGGACTCGACGTTCGCACGCTGGAACTTGATCCGGGCGGTTACGCCGCGCTCGAGATCCTCGGGAGGTCCGACGTCATGGCCCACCTCTCGGACTGGCGCGCTGGCTCGGCGCTCGGCATGCGCATGCAGGCGTCGGTCATGACCAGTTCGGCCCTCGCCATGATCACCGTGCCACGTGCCGACCCGATGTGGTACTTGCGCGGCGGCTCGGCGATGGAGCGGTTCTGGCTGAGCGCGGAGATGCACGGACTGGCACTGCAGCCCACGTCGCCGGTATTTCTCTATGCGGTTGACGAATCGGACATGCTGATGATGGCCGGCGAGCGTTATCTCGATGAGATGCACAACCTGTCCGATCGTTTCAACGAATTCTGGGGTCTGGGCGACGGCGAAACGGCAATTTTGGTCTTCCGGGTGTTCCAAGCCCCTCCGCCGTCGGTCCACAGCGTCCGGCTCCCCCTGAGTCACGTACTTGTTCGCGACACCGAAACAATCTCGCCAATTGAGCCCTATTCCGTCGAAAAAAGATGAAATGTGGTGCAAATAAAGTGGTTTACTTCCTACACCGCTTGTGTAATAATCTTTCTCTGGTAACTAAACCCTCCAGATGGGGGTGAATCGCGTGGTTCACCCCTGATCCAAGCCTTGAAATGTCGGCGAAGGTAGATCCCCCATGAGAAGTCTCAACCATTCGTATCTCGACCGCGCAGGCGAAGAGACGCGCCTTGTCGTCGAGACCCTGCTCCAGGTCGTTCCCGGTACACAAATCGTCGCCGTGGTTACGAATCTGACCAAGCCCATCCCCGGTTTCGAGCTCGAACCCCTGGTGGGTACCGACGCTGAGCGTGCCTTCGACACGATCAGCGAACGAGTTCGCCAGCAACTGACCGGCGAGATTCCCTTTGGCTCGTTCTCGTGCGTAGTGCTGGGCGTCGAATGGGGCGTCTTGGTCGATTCGATCGTGGTGCAAGACGGCGATGTCGTAGGCGCTTTGGTGGTTGCACGCCACGGGCGAACATGGTCCGGTCGGGAGCGCTCGCTCACGAAGGCCTTCGGTTCGCTGCTCAGTCACGTGGCGACCCTGGCGACCCGCGAGGGACTCTTGTTGCACCAGCGCCGACTCGACGAATTGGTCGCTCAGGTTGCAGAAAAACTCATGCCGGCATCGGCGCAGAATCGTCAAGAGGTCCTCGAATGGGTCTGTCAGGTTCTTGCAGAATTCCTCAAAGCCGACGTGGCCTTCATCCGCAGCAATGACCTCATACGGGGACTTTCGGTGCTCGAAGCGCAGTGGCCGCCGCGCGATGACATTCCGGATCCGGATCCCCTTGGTGAGATCTCCTTTGACTCTGACCCAATCTTCATGGCGCTGCGCGACTTGCGTGCCCCGTATCTGACAGGCACCGAGGACATCACCGATGATTACCGCGATCTGACGATGGAGGGCAGGGGAGTGACACCGGCCGCCGGCGCTGCCGTCCCGTTGCTACTCGGCGACTCGACGTGGGGTGTGCTGGGCTTCCTTCACTTCAACCTTCACAACTGGAATCCGCCAGAGATCAACGCTCTTCAGGCCGTCGCCTCGATGCTCGTGCAACTCCAGGGCCGGATCGACGCCGAGGAGCGCACTCGCTACAACGCGAATCACGACGAACTGACCGGCCTACCGAATCGCCGAGCCCTGATCCACGAGTTGAAGTCACGTCTCGATGCCAAGCGCCAGACGGCGGTCATGGTGATCGACCTCGACCGATTCAAGATCATGAACGACTACCTGGGTCACGGCGCCGGCGACCGACTCCTGGTCACGATCGCGGATCGAATTCGCACCAGTATTCGCACCAATGACTTCGCCGCGCGCCTGGGAGGCGACGAATTCGTCTTCATCGTCGATAAGGCCAAGAGCGAGATGGAGATTCTCGCTACCGCCTACCGCATGCTCGACGTGATCGCCCAACCTGTCGCCCTTGCGGGACAAGAAGTCACGCACACCGCCAGTATCGGCATTGCCATGGCCGAACCTGGAGAACAAAGCGGTTTGGACCTGCTCGGTTGGGCCGACGTCGCTATGTACGCCGCCAAGTCGCGAGGTCGAAATCAGGCCGTGGTCTTCGACCGTGAACTGCGCGAAGAGGTCAATGACCGTTCCCGCACCGAGTTGATGCTGCGCGAAGCCATTGAGATGGGCGGGCTTCGTCTGCACTTCCAGCCCGAGGTCGATCTTCGCACCGGGGAAGTGTTGGCCGTCGAGGCACTCGTCCGCTGGGAACACCCGACGAGGGGGCTGCTGGCCGCCTCGGAGTTCATCTCCATAGCTGAGGAAACGGGGCTGGTCACCGAACTCGGTCGCTGGGTCTTCGCCGAGGCGTGTCGTCAATTGTCCATCTGGCAGAACGAATACGCAGACCTTCCATTCATCGTGCGCATCAATATGTCGCCCGCCGACTTCAAGATGGGCGATCTCGTCGAGTTCGTCGAACACTGCCTACGCGAGAACAACGTCCCCGGGGACCGGCTCTGCATTGAGATCACCGAATGGGTGGTCGCTGAGGAGCCCGAGCGCATCGCCAGGATATTGAAGAGCTTCCAGGCCCTCGGCGTTGAGATCGCCTTGGACGACTTTGGTACCGGCTTTGCATCAATGACCAGACTGAAGAATCTTCCAGTTGATCTTTTGAAGCTCGACATGAGTTTCGTGCGCGGCATCGCGACCGACGACTACGACCGGGCCATCGCCGAGTCGATAATCCGACTGGGTGCCGCATTGAACCTGGGCGTCATCGCCGAAGGCATCGAATCCGACGTGATTATCCAAAAGCTCCTGGACCTCGGTTGCTACCGAGGTCAGGGGTACCTCATCTCACGCCCGGTTCCGGCCTCGGAACTCTCTGAAATGCTGCGTGAAGGTGCCGTGGCCGTTTCGATCCTGCGGTCCGTTGAACAGGCCACGGTCGAACTGGCAGACTTGCAGTTGTGAGCTCAAAGAACGGATCGACGGCCGAGTCCATGCGCGACGACAGCGACGAAGATTCCGAAGCGACGGCAACACTGACCTCGATTCGCGTCGGCGACGGTCCCGGCTTCTCGGGTGAGGCCTACGAACCCTGGCTCTTCCAAACGATGCTCAACGAACTGTCGGAGCGCGAACTCGGCGTCGGCTTCATCTATTCGATCCTCGACCTGTTCGCCAACCGACATCAACTAACTGACGTCGCCGTGGTCCTCGTCAACGAAGGCTTCGGCACGCAGATGTTCCGACTGGGTGGTGAAGCGGTGACGACCGATATGGCGGCGCATCTCAACGCGTCACCGGGCGTGTACTGCGAACCGGATACGGTGCCGGCCGCTGAGTGCGACGCCGTGCGCACCGCCTGCCAACTGGCGCTGTCGCTGCACCTCGCGCGCTTCAGTGCCGCGCACGACCCGCTGACGAATATCTCGAATCGTCGCAGCTTCGACGAGGCCCTGGAAGTCGCCGCCGCCCGTAGTGCACGTTACGGCTGGGCCTTCACGCTGGTGCTGGTGGACCTCAACAGTTTCAAGGCCGTCAACGACAAGTTCGGTCACGAGTTCGGCGACCACCTGCTGCGGCAGTTCGGGTTCGCGCTGCGCCAAGCCGTTCGCCAAGGCGACACCGCGGCGCGCGTCGGCGGCGACGAGTTCGCCGTGATCTTGAGCAACGCCGAGGGCCACGAGTCGTCTGGCTTCACCGAGCGATTGAAGGGTCACCTCGTCGCGCTTGGCAACGCCATCGAGTTCACGACCGGAACCGCGACGTCACCACGCGACTCAACCGATCCGAGCGAACTCTTGCGGATGGCCGATGCCCGGCTCTATGAGAAGAAGGGCATTCGAATCGCATGATGTCAAGGACCGAAGAAGACTTCGAACTCGAACTGCGTTCGTTGCCGGGCGTACTTAACGTCGGAATCACTAAACACTCGAACGGCAACGTAAACGTCGTCACCCTCGTCGCGAACTCCAAGGATCCTCTCGCGACGCGTAGCGCCGCCACGCAGATCGCCAGTCTGTACTACCCCGAGGCCGCTGTGGTGGTCGAAGACGCTAATCGGACGCTGAACGATGCGCGCGGGGAAGGTCCGCGAGTCGCGCTGATTCGCGCTGACTACGACACCACGGACGGCTTCTGTGAGGTTCAACTCTCAGTCGACGGTCGCACCGGCATCGGACGCGCGGGAAGTGGTCCGCTGATCGGTGGTGCGGAGGCAACACTCGCCGCGCTGCGCGACCTCGGCTACGACGTGCCGTATTCGCTCATGACCGTGACCAACGTCACGAACGGCCGTGACTGGCCCGTGATCGTGACGCTTCGATCGCTTGCGAACGACGCCGACCGCTTCGGTATCGCGCGTTCCGAAGATGATCTCGTCTCCGCAGTGAAGGCAACGCTCGATTCGCTGAATCGTTTCCTCTCGACTCTCGAACAACGCGGTCTATAACCCGAATTGGCGACATCTGGCATGTCGCGAACGTGTGAGCGATCGACGAATCGTTCGGTTCCAGGACCCTTTAGTACTGATATGACGTGACCGCGTCGTAGGGGCGTCCGCGCAGTTCCGCGAGCCCGGCAGTGCGCAACGTGCCACCGAGCGCTGCGGCGATGCCGACGCCGGCGACCGCGCCGTCCCTCGGCAGCACGACCAATGCGTTCGTCGTGCCACGGGCTATGACAAGTCCTTGGACACGAACGCTCCGCGCTGCGCGCTCGACCTCCTCCACGCCAACGGCGGCGTCGAGTTCGACGACGGGGTTCTCGTACTTTCGATGTTTGAGGGAACGAAGGTCGCGAATCATCTGGAGGGAGTCGCGACCCACGTGGACGGACGAACCCGCGATGTCATCCCATGTGACCGGCAACGGTCGAATAGTGAGACCAAGACGATCGGCGAGAAAGAACATCTCGGCGTCATAGACGAAGCGGTCGTAGAAAGCCAAGAGCGCCAGTATCCTCGCCGGGCCCAATTGAAATCCCTTGCACCCGCACTGTGTATCACGCGACGTCGTCCCCGTGTAGTGGCGCACTAAGCGATTGAAGACGCGACCGGCGAGGGTGCGCACGAACGTGTCGTAGCCATCGTCGCCGTCGAGTTGTCTGGAGCCAGGAACGAGCGGACTATCGCGCAGGGCGAGAACGAATTCGGGAAGGTGCACCGGTCGGATCGAGAGGTCTGCGTCGGTCGCAATGACGTACGGAGCGCGCGCGACCGAGATTCCGAGTCGAACGGCGGCTCCCTTCCCCCGATTCTCCGGATGCTGGATGAAGACCACATTGGGCAGGTGCCCGTAGACACGTTGGGCGACGTGCATCGTGTCGTCACGCGATCCGTCGTCGACCACGATCACTTCGACGAGTTCCGGGTTCATTTCGTTGAGCACCGGACGCAGTCGTTCGAATCCGGCTTCGAGTCGTAGTGACTCGTTGTACGCCGGTATTACTAATGAGGTGGTGAAGGTCAATGTTCTCTATCTCGAGGTCGCGAAATAAACCGTAGCCGCAAGCACTGCGACCTTTGGCCCTTGTGATCGAAGCTCTGAGATGGCGTTGTGTCAACTGCTCGATGTCGAGTGAAGGTGCCGTGAGCTCTATCAAGTTGCGCACATCCATTGGAATCGGGCAATGGCCCAGAGGTAGTTTTGTGTCATGGGAGTCCTGGTTTTAGGTATGCATCGGTCCGGCACGTCTGCGTTGGCAGGCGCGCTCGAAGCGATGGGTTTCGAAGTCGGACCTGTTGACGACCTGATGCCCGCCGACATCGGTAATCCCGAAGGCTATTTCGAGTTGCTGAGCGTCGTGGAGGCCAACGACGAACTCCTCGCGCACTTCGGAGGTCGTTGGGACAGCCCACCAGAGTTCCAACCGGATTGGACGAAGGACGACGCGGCTGTGGAATTCGTTCAAAAGGGTCGTGCTCGCGTGCGCGAACTGTTCGCAAGCGATCGGTACCTGCTGAAGGATCCTCGCATCTCGCTCCTGTTGCCGCTGTGGCGTCAGATCACGAACGACGAAGGTTGCGCGGTGGTGATCGTGCGCGATCCGCTCGAAGTCGCAGCGTCGCTCCATCGTCGAAACGGCCTGCCGACGTTGACTGGTCTTGCGTTGTGGGCGACCTACAACCGCTCCACGTTCCGCGACCTTCAGGGCGCTCGGGTGCACGTATGCAACTACGCCGACCTCATCGAGAGTCCCCGAGACGTTCTCAAGGACATCGCCGCGAGTCTGATGGAGTGGGGCGAAGTGAGAGAAGACGTTGATCTCGCGAATGCCTTTGCTTCAATTCATCCCGAACTTCGACGCAACACGGTCGCCGACGCAGAGACCGCGAGTGAGGCGTTGCCGGTCGAGGTCATTGAACTGATGCAAGTCGCCACGGACCTGCGCGGTCGCCACGATACGTTTTCCACGGTCAACGGATTCGAAGCGAGTTGGTGGGAGAGTTCTCTGCTCGAAGAACGGCGCCTCTTGCTTCAATGGGCTCTTGGGGAGATATCACAATTGCAAACGCATAATACGAATCTCACCACCGAGAACGCGGTCCTTTGGGAACGCGCTGACGCGGCTCTTCAGGAGCTGGAGAAGGTGCGAGTTGAAAACGAACTATTGGTGCAGCGCCTTCCCGGGCCGCTCGTGGAACGTTTGACCAAATTGACACGACGATCCTGAGTGACTTCACTTCTCGAGTCAGTCCACTAATGGTTGAGAACAACGACTCGACCTTCGTTATTTGGTTCACCGGTATCTCGGGCGCCGGAAAGTCGACGATTGCATCGGTGGTGGAAGAACGACTCCGTCATCTGGGACTGGTGGTCCACAATCTCGATGGCGACGCACTTCGCCATGGACTGAACCGTGATCTTGGTTTCAGTGACGCCGATCGTGCGGAGAACATCCGCCGGGTGGGAGAACTGGCGCGCCTCTTCAACAGCGCGGGCATGATCGTCCTCGCGGCGGTCATTTCGCCGTTTCGCGAGGGACGCGATGCAGCGCGTGGGCTTATTGAACCGGGCCGATTCGTCGAAGTTCACGTTGACACGCCGCTCGAGGTCGCCGAGGGACGAGACGTGAAAGGGCTCTACAAGAAGGCGCGCTCCGGCGAGTTACACAACTTCACCGGTATCGATTCGCCGTATGAAGTTCCCGAGTCCCCGGAAGTCCACATTGATTATTCCTTCGAGAGCGCGGAAGATGCCGCTGACGAAGTGTTTCGAGTTCTCTACGAAATGGGTCTGATCGCGAACTAGCGATCAGTCGGCGTGAGGTGAATTCTCCGTCGACTTTCCGTCGGTTTCGGGTATGAAGAACGGTTGGTGCTGCGGAGGCGCCGCGATTGGTGTCGTCGTTTGAACTCCTGAGGCCATGCAGTGGATCAAGTCCATCTCGCACTTATCGCGCTCTTTCTTCGCCGCACTCAGACCGTCAACTGCCTTCGCCATCTGAGTCGAATGGTTCTCGTCCTCGCTCCGTGCGTCGTCACCACTCAGCCGCTCGGCTTCGACGGCGACCACGTGAGCTCGCACCGCTTCCCAATACTGCACGGCCTTTTCGGCGAGTGCGAGCGCATCACGTTGCTCCGCGCACGGGACCGGGCGTTTCTTGCGACGAGCCAAGGTGAACGCAACGGCGCCGATTCCGACGAGCACGAGGAGGCCACCGACGAGAGCGAGCATAACGACGCCGGTACTCGTGGTGGTGGTGGCGGTTAACGACGTTCGACCAGATGCGCCCGCTGCGCTGTAGGGCACTACAACGATGCCGAGTGAAACGCCAACGAACGTCGCGCCAGCCAGAGTCCGACGAATCGACCTCGCGCAGTTATTCCTGCTGGCGCTCATCTCTACCCCTTCGCGAACGTCTCGCCTGTCAATGGCAAGAACGATACTTCGTGTAGTGCGCTAGCGAGAGAATGCTTGTGCTCTGTCGCACGCCCCTACGCCTCAGCTTCAGTGTTCGCTGAGAAGTATCCCGTCCACGCGTCGTGGAATGACGGTGGGATTGCCTTCCTGCAAGGACGGCGGCAACAGATCGTCGGGGACGCTTTGAAACGTCACCGGGCGGAGCCATCGTTCGATCGCCGCTGCGCCTACGGAAGTACCGGCGCTTGACGTCGTTGACGGCCAGGGACCTCCGTGCTGCATCGACCAACTCACGCCGACGCCCGTGGGGTAACCATTCACGATGACGCGGCCGCTTCGGCGCGAGCCCAGATCGAGAAGCCACCGACCGTCATGGTCGTCGTCGACGCAAAAGAGACTGAAGGTGAGCGCGGGCTCGCTCGCTAGAAGAGCGTCGCGAAGTTCATCTGCGGAGTCGTAGCGGATTATGAGTGCCACCGGTCCAAAGCACTCTTCGCGCAACGCGTACGCGTCGCGCGCGACGAATCGTGACGCGTCCACTTCGTACAGTTGCGCGTTCGCGTGCGCGTGCGCGCCGGGGTCCGAATGCACCAGCGTTCGTACGTCGCTGATCGTGGCAATGGCCTCTGATCCACGTCGAAAGTGGTCGGCGATTGACGAGCTCAGCATGGTAAAGGACTCGAGCGAAGAGAGAGCGTCGACGGTTGATGCAACGAGCGCGTCGCCAGGCTCGCCACTCGGTACGAATATGAGTCCGGGTTTTGTGCAGAACTGACCAACGCCGAGTGTCATCGAACCAGCGAGCCCGACGCCGATCTCGTTGGCTCGATCAGCCGCCGCACTCACTGTGACGACCATGGGGTTGGCCGATCCGAGTTCACCGTAGAAGGGAATCGGGATCGATCGGGCGTTGGCTCGTTCCCAGAGAGCCAGTCCGGCACCAACCGAACCGGTGAACCCCACGGCGCTGACATTTGGAGCGTCGACCAGAGTCGTTCCGGCGCTGAACCCGAAGACGAGGTTGACGGTTCCCCCCGGCGCTTCGCAGCGCCTCGCCGCCCGCTCGAGCGCCGCGAAGGCGGCGGCGCTCGTCGCTGGATGTGCCGGATGCGCTTTGATTACGACTGGACAACCGGCCGCGAGCGCCGACGCGGTGTCGCCACCTGGAACCGAGAAGGCGAAGGGGAAGTTCGAACTGCCAAAGACGCCCACGACGCCGATGGGCGTGCGAACTCGACGAAGGTCGGGCAACGGTCCCATGGGTGATTCGGTCGCGTGATCGATGGTCGCGTCGAGAAACGAACCGTCGGTTACGACCTCGGCGAAGAATCGAAATTGGAACGCGGTGCGTCGAAGTTCTCCTTCGAGACGCGGAAACGGCAACGCGGTCTCACCGTGTGCGAGCGCTACGAGGTTGGTTGCGTCACTTTCAAGTTCCTCGGCCATCGCCTGCAGCAGACCAGCGCGCCATCGCAGTGGGCGCTCGGCGTAGTCGTCGAGCGCGGCCGCGGCGCGGAGCGTTGCCGCGAGAACGTCGCCTTCGTTCGACTCCTCGAAGCCGAGTGAGCGCTGTTCGCCTGTGGCCGGATTGGTACTGATGACATCAGTCATGATTCTCCATTCTCGGAAGGCGAATTGGTGCACCGGCCCGTCCGGTCGCGATGGTCACGACGTTGTGGCCGCAGAGCGACGCCAACGCGAGTCGGTCGAGATCGTCGCCGTAGAAGGCGACGTTGGTAGGGGAAAGGATCAGTTCGCCGGTCCACTCATCGAAGATCAACTCCAAACCCGTCGTCGCGGTCCAGCGCCACAACTGATTTGGTTGATAACACGAGATCAGTAGGCCTCCGTCGGCGTCGAAGGCCAGACCGTCCGGTACGCAACGCTCCATTTCGATCACCCGTTCGAGCTTGCCGCTCGCGAGGTCCATTGCACTCACCCCGGGCGTGGCCGACTCGATGATCCACAACGTGGTGTCGTCGATGGCGATCCCGTTGGCGAAGGCCAACGGACGCGTGGCCACGCGGGTCGTCGTGCCGTCGACGTCGATCGAGACAAGACCGCCAGTCGCTTCGATGAAGTCGCCGGAATCCGATACGAAGAGACGTCCGTCCGAGGAGAACGCGGCGTAGTTGGGATAGTCGATCGAGGCGCCGAACGCGCTGACCTGGAAGGACGGATCCATCTTCCAGACCTGGTGATTACCCGGGTCACAGATGTAAAGCGCTCCGTTGGCGTCCAGCGCGAGCCCCAAGAGCTCGCCGCCATCAATGGTGGTCACGATGCTCGCCGATCCATCGAGTTCGACGCGGTAGACCTGACCCGCTTCGCCGCCGGCCCAGAGACACTGGCGCGCCTGGTCCCAGCAGATACCTTCGACGTGGTCGAAGCCGGTCGCGAGCACCTGATAGTCGAGAGCGTCGGCAAGGGTGTTCGCCATCAGTGTCCCTGACGAAGACTGCGACCGGTCTCTGCATCGAAGAAGTGAAAGTGATCGGAGTTCAGGCGGACCTGAAGGTGATCGCCCACTGACACACCTGCGCGCGGCCCCATCTTGGCGACCAGCCTCGTGGGACGTGCGACGACGGCACCGACATCGTCGACCACGACGGCTCGTTCACCGGTGGCGTCGACCAGCGAGAGGTGTACCAGGATCTCGGCGCCAAGTGCTTCTCGACGCTCGACCCTGGTGGTGATTGAACCGGGGCTCGATCCTTCCAAGACTTCGACGTCTTCGGGCCGGACGCCGAAGACGACACCAGGTCCGTCGACCTTCGGAAGGTCGTGCGACGACAAATAACTTGACGGTACGTCAAGGCGTTGGGATCCGAGAAGGAGGGCTAGTCCTACGTCATTGGTGTCGAGTTCGACTCGTAACAAGTTCATTGGAGGCGAACCCATGAAACCGGCCACGAATTCATTCTCCGGGTGGTCATAGAGGTCTTGTGGCGTGTCGCACTGTTGAAGCTTCCCTCCGCGCATGACGGCCACTCGATCGCCCATGGTCATCGCCTCGATCTGGTCGTGGGTCACGTACACCGTCGCCACGCCGAGCAGGCGCTGGATGCGTGCGATCTCCAGACGCATCTCGACGCGTAACTGCGCGTCAAGATTCGAAAGCGGCTCGTCCATCAAGAACGCCTGCGGACTGCGCACGATCGCTCGACCCATCGCCACGCGCTGACGTTGGCCACCGGAGAGCGCCTTCGGTCGGCGGTCAAGGTAGTCAGTCAGTCGAAGGATGGCTGCAGCTTCACCGACCTTCCTCGCGATCTCGGATTTCGACTGGCCACGGATCTTGAGGGCGAATCCCATGTTCTGAGCCACCGTCATGTGTGGGTAGAGAGCGTAATTCTGGAAGACCATCGCGACGTCTCGGTCTTTCGGCAAGACGTTGTTGACCACCGACCCACCAATGGAGAGCGAGCCCGAGGTGATGTCTTCGAGACCAGCCAACATGCGCAGCGCGGTGGTCTTGCCGCAGCCCGAGGGACCGACGAGCACCATGAACTCGCCGTCGGCCACGTGTAGTGACAGTTCGTCGACGGCGCGGATATCGTCGCCAAATATCTTGGTGACGCCGTCGAAGGTGATCTCTGCCATCAGTAATGACTCCTTAATTGATACTTTGAAAAGTCCATCATCGGTCGATGCCCATGGTGAGTCCCTTGACGAGATAACGCTGGAAGCCTAGGTAGACGAGCATCGCCGGTAACGCGCTGATGATCGAGCCAGCCATCAGCTCGGGGATGGAGGTCGTTCGTCCGGCGGCCAGAACCGCGAGGCCGACCGTAATCGGCCGTTCCGACGTATTCGAGATGAAGAGCAGACCGACCAATAAGTCGTCCCAGATCTGTACGAATTGCAAGACCGTGACCGTGGCGATCGCCGGTACCGCGATCGGCAAGATGAGTCGCCACGTCACACCGAAGTAACCGAGACCATCGACGATGCCGGCCTCGATGAGTTCATCGGGGACGCCGCGGAAATACGTCGTGAAGAGGAAGACCGAGAATGGAGTTCCGAGAGCGGCGTAGACGAGGATGGCGCCAAAGTACCCACCGGTGAGACCCAACTTGGTGACGTTGACGAACTCCGGCATGAGAATCGCCTGGAGCGGCACCATCATCGCGCTGACCATGATGAGGAACACTCCCGTCGAAGCGCGGAATCGCAGCTTCGAGAACGCGAATCCAGCTGGGAGACCGACACACAGAATGATGAAGATAGAAGCGGAGCAGACGATGGTGGAGCTGAGGACCTCTTGGCCAATCGGGATGACGCTGGTCAGACTCGACCAGCTGAGCCAGGAGAATCCGCCGCCCGACAGGAACTGGTTCTCGGACTGCAGGCTTGTGATGATCATGACCCAGAACGGGTACAGCATGACGACGGCCACGACGATCATCGCCCCGAAGAGGATCCAACGGCCAGTTCTGCGAGGTTTCTTCACCGATACCGGCTCGATGCGTTCGTCCGATTCGGTGCGAGGTGTCAGCAGGGTCGTCATTCGTTCGATCCGATGAGTCGAAGCTGCACGACACCGACGATGCCGGTGATCACGAAGAGGATCAGTCCGTAGAGCGCGGCCGTTCCGAAGTCGCCTTGGTTAAAACCCGTTTCGTAAATGAGAAACTCCATCGTGGTGGTGGCATAGCCCGGACCACCACCGGTCATGACGAAGATGAGACTGAAGAGCGCGGAGAACAACGCGATCACTGTCATCACGAAAGCCAGCTGGATGAACCGGCTCAAGTGAGGAAGGGTGATGCTGCGAAAGATTCGCCAGCGACCAGCGCCGTCGATTCGTGCTGCTTCTTCAAGACTCGGGTCGAGCGTCGCGAGGCCGGTGAGAAAGAGCATCGTGTTGGTGCCGATCATCGTGAAGACGAACGTAATGCCGAGTGCGATGAGAGCTTCAGACTGATAGCCGAGCATGTTCGTGCTGAAGTGAGAGAATCCGAGAGCGTGAATGATCGAGTTCAACGTTCCTTGATAGGCGAAGAATCGCTCGGCGACGAGACCGAGAACGACCCACGAGATGGCGGTCGGCATGAAGTAGATCGATCGGAAGATGCGCCAACCCGCGACGCGTTGATGCAAGAGCACCGCGATGCCGAGTGGCAGGGCGAGTGCGAAAGGTACTGAGAGCAATAACAGCCCGTTGTTGCGAAGGGCGGTCCAGAGATTCGTGTTGTGGAACGCCTGGGTCCAGGTCGACGTTCCGATCCACGTCGAGGTCGCGCCGTTCCACTGCGTGAAGGAGTAATAGACGGCTTGTCCAATGGGAATGCCGATGAAGGCCACCACTAAGGCGATCGCTGGCAGGGCAAAGACGACGCCGGCTAGTTGTCGTCGGCGCTTTAAGGTCATGCGACGCGTCTTGGGAGCGAACGTCGGTGCGGACGTGCTCGAAACGATCGTGGTGGTGGGAACTGTGCTCATTCATTGCCTCTTCAAATCAGTATCGCGTCCCCGCCCAACTTGCAAGCGTTGGGCGGGGACGCGAACTCGATTGCTGCTTAACCCGCGAAGTCCTTGGAGCTCCGCTGCGCGGCAGGAAGTTGCTGCCACTGCTGGGCCATGTTCTTCAAAGCTGCCAATGGCGTCGTCTGGTTCGCCAGTACCGACGGCAACTCGCTGTCGGCCGCGTTGCCGACATTGACCTGGATGTAGTTGTCCATCATCGGATAGGGCGTCATGTGATTGACCGTGACGAAGTTCAACATTTCCTGGTTCACCGGGTTGGTCGTCTTCAGACCCGAAATGTCGGGAATGAGACCGGCCGAGTTGATGATGTTGCCAGCCTGCGTCGTGGTCAAGAAGTCGAGGAACTTGAAGGCGTCCTTCTTGTTCTTCGAGTACTTGGTCACCGAGAAGCCGTCACCCGGATACTCGACCACACCCTTGATGGGCGAAGTCGAGTACGGCGGTACGAACGCCGCGACGTTGGTACCCATCTTCGTGGTGTACTGCGCCGTGTCCCACGTGCCGTCGACCATCATGGCCGCCTTGCCGGTTTCGAACTGCGTGATGTTGGCGGTATTGGTCAAGACGTCAGAGTTGGTGTAACCCTTCTTCTGAAGCGTCGCCCACATCTTCAGTTGGCTTACGTTGGTCGAGGAGGTCCATGGAATGGAGCCGTCGTACAGGCCCTTCCAACTCACGAGCGAGTGAGCGCCGATCATGAGGTAGCTCATGTCGTACCACGGGTAGAACTCGGTGCTGATCGCCTGTCCGCCGTTGCCGTAGACCATTGGCTGGATGCCCTTGGCCTTCAACTTCGCGCAGTCGGCCAGTAGCTGGCTCCAGTCAGTAGGTACTGATGTGATACCCGCCACTTTGAACAGATGCTTGTTGTAGAACCCGATATAGAACTGGGTCTCCAACGGCATGACGTACGCGCCTTGGGAGACGTCAAAGTTCGGTGCCTCCCACTGCATGCCCTCCATCTTGGCCAAGTCCGCAGCTGGCACGTTGCCCTTCAGATTCACGAGGTAACTCGAGTACTGAAGGTCGTAAATACCGGTCCACATGACGGCCAGGTCGGGACCCTTGCCAGAGATTGCAGCCGACTGCAACAACTGGAAGTAGCTGGTACCCGGTTGCGCCACGTCGACGATCTTTATATTCGGATTCTTCTGCTCGAAGGCGGCGATCAAGTTCTTCGTCGCGACGGCGTTCTGCTCAGTTCCATAGTTTTGCCATAGGGTCAAAGTCGTCTTGGCACTTGCCGACGCTGGTCCCGACGCGTAGAACGTACCGGCGAGAACAAGCGTTGCGGCAATCGCGCCGAAACTCCTCATTCGTATCTTTTTCAAAGTCGCACTTCCCCCTTCTTAAACGAAGCTCTCTCTGAGCTCCGGTTCTTTTGGATGTTCCTCCTCAAGATCTGCCTACTACCGGCTCATCGAGGTGGGGTTGTTGCCCCGGCTCGAGAGCCAAGAAATCAAAGTCACAGCCGGCCGGAGCCTGGGTGACGTGTCGTCGATAAAGCTCGAGATAGCCCCGTCCCGTGTGAGGTGTCCGCGTGCGTTGTCGCCGTCGCGCGACCATTTCCTTTTCGGAGATCGCCACTTCAATCACACCGGCGTCAGCGTCGACCGTGATGACGTCGTCGTCGCGAACCAGTCCGATCGGTCCGTCGACCGCAGCTTCGGGAGCGACGTGCAAGAACACCGTGCCGTAGCTCGTACCGCTCATCCGGGCATCGGTGACGCGCACCATATCGGTGACACCGCGTTCCAGCAGCGGTGCGGGAATCGGGATCATTCCCCATTCGGGCATTCCCGGTCCGCCCACCGGACCGGCTCCGCTCAACACGAGCACGGCGCCCGGTGCAGCCGTCGAGTCCGCACCGGTGCGCCGAGTCACTTCGTCCACGTCGTGCATGACGAACGCCGGACCGGAGTGGCGTAGTAGTGACACCGTCGCGGCCGAGCGCTTTATGAGCGCGCCGTCTGGTGCGAGATTGCCGCGCACCACGCGAAATGCCCCTGCTGCATCGACCGGAGTATCTCGGTCGCGAACGCAGCCTTTGGGAGCGAGCGCTTGGGACTGCACGTCGGCCATCGAGCGCCCGTCAGCGAGCATCGGCTCGCCATGGAGAAGGTCGCCGAGCGCTCCGAAGACGGTAGGGAAGCCGCCGACGTCGTCGAGGTCTTCCATCAAGGCTTCGCCCGAAGGTTCGACGTCGACGATCACGGGGACGCTTCGACCGACGCGGTCGACCGCGTCGAGATCGAGATCGAGTCCGAGGCGGCGGGCCATGGCCGTGAGGTGGATGACCGCATTCGTCGATCCGCCTACCGCCCCCAACAAGGTCAAGGCGTTGTCGACAGATGACTGGTCCACTTGGCTCGAGATTGACGCGCCCGATTCGACGAGTGCCACGATGCGTTGACCGACGCTGCGAGCGATATCGAAGTGCCGCGGATCGCCAGCCGGTATCGACGTCGAACCGGGCCACGCAAGTCCTAGTGCTTCGCAGATCGCCCCCATTGACGAGGCGGTCCCCATCGTGTTGCAGGTTCCTTTGCCGAGAGTGAGCGCCTCTTCCAATTCGCTCCACTCCTCATCACTGAGATCACCTTGACGCCGCTCATCCCACATGCGCCACAGATCAGTGCCGGTACCGATACGTCGACCTTGGAAGACCGCTACTGGGCGCGGTCCGGATACCACGATCAGGCACGGCACGTTCGTACTGAAGGCGCCCATGAGCGCACCGGGAATCGACTTGTCGCAGGCGGCCAAGACCACGATCGCGTCCAGCGGTTGGCTGCGCACCGACTCTTCGATCTCCATCGCGAGGAGATTTCGGTACAGCATTGACGACGGCTTCATCAAGTCCTCGCCGAGCGACATGACGGGAAACTCGACCGCGATTCCACCGGCAAGTTCCACCCCTTCGCGCAACGGCGCGATGTAATCGGCAAGCGGTTGGTTGCAGGGGTTGAGATCACTCGAGGAGTTGGCGAGACCGATGATCGGTCGGCCCCCGGCCGCATTGACCTTTGCGCCGCCCATCTTCAAAGCGACGCGACTGTCGAGGGCGACTTCGTCGTCGCCTCGCACCCATCGGTCGCTCCGCAAGGTCATGGCTCGGGAACCCCAATGCCGACGGCGCCCGGCTTGGACACGGTGAGGTCAACTCCCGACGCCTCAAGAAACTCAAGCGACAAGGCCGCCCGGCGAACCTTCTCTTGCACATTCGCGACAATGTCGCTCATGTTGTGTCCACCGGCGGGATAGACCATGCGAGCGTTGCGAAGTCCGAACTTGGCGTAGAGCGGTGCGGCGACAGTGGCGATCTCGGCGAGTTCATTGCCTCGAACCATTCCGCCGAGCGAGTCCGGAGCCTCGAGATAGAGGTCGATGGGCGCGCCACTGGCGGCGCGAATCTCGGCGAGTTCGACGAGGCTGATGTCACTCGGAACGTTTACAGTCGTGCCGCCCATCTCGATGAGCTGTCGGAAGGACACGGGATTGGACGGCGCAAGCACCGCCGAGATCTTCCAGACGATCGATGAGGGCAGTTCACCGGCGCGCACCATGTCGTTCACTAGTTGTAAAAGTCCGCTATCAGCGATCAAGAATCCTCGGATGCCAGCGTCGACGGCGCGCAAGATGTCTTCAAGCGCGTACCGGAGTTGATCGAGCCCTCGGAGCCTCCCGGCCAAAACCATTCCTTCGGGGCTGCGCACCGAACCACCGATGCCGTACTCTTCGCGAGGTCCAACGAAGAGGCTGACTTCCAAGCCCTCGTCAGCTCCAATGACGGCCATCTCACCGAGCTCAGCCCGAGTGAGCAACATGGCCCCGCTGCCCTGTGACGTGCGGTGGATCGGTGTCTTGTGAACGCGGGCCTCTTCAACCACCGCACGTAGAGCGGAGGGATTCTCGACACTCGGTATCTCAATTCGAAAATGTGCGTCGTCGGGAAAACGTTGATCGCTCGCCGACACGCCGTCCGCGAGTGCAGCGAAATGGCGCTTGAGCGCCGCCGTGCCGCGAGGACTACCAGTACCTCTAATCATCTCGTTCCCCTTCACTGGACCACCTTCACCTGACTGTGTTGCATTCCACCCTCGGACGGGGTCGTCGCCCACGCGCCGGTGGTGGTAATCAACTCGAATCCGTCTACTCCTACAAGGTACGTCTCTTCAATTTTCGCGCCACCTCGGAGACTTGGATTCCACGCGACCGCCGCGTTCACTTGACATTCGAGGTCCCAGAATGGTGACATCGTCTGACCGGGCGCGAGCTCGAACTCGCGTTGTTCAAAGGCGATCGGGCCACCTTGGAAGTGTTCGCGCCAGACGCCGGACTGTCCAATGTTCTCGTAACCCTTGGCGAGTGCTTCGGCCACGTCGCCCCAGGTGTGTCCCGGTCGCGAAGCTTCCAGCACAGCCTGGTGGACGGGCTCGAGTTGCTTGGTCAACTCGAGAATCGGATCGTCATCGCGGGTGACGGCGCTGCGCGTGGCGGCAACATGAAGTCCGCCGCGCCTCGCGACGACCACGGCCATGACAGCTTCGCGCGGTATCAGACCTCGCGCCAGCGGATGACGCAGGGTCCGAAGACGGTCATCGCCGCCCACGATGAGACACACGGCTTTCGCGCCGTGGCGCTCCAATTCAGCACTGATCACTGAAGCAATCTCAAAGTCACTGGTCACGCCCGGGCGCCACGCATCGATGCCGGCTTCGAGCGCGCGTGCCGAAATGGCGCCCAGCGACCTGGCGTCCGCCCGCTCGGGCACGCTCAGAATCATGCGCGCTTGAACGATCGAATCAGTGACGTTCGTTCCGAAGGCATCGGTGTCACTCAGAAGGTCCTCGGGCGCGGCTTCACAGAAGTTCGAAGCCGCGCGCAGTGCAGCGCCCGATTCAAACCAGGGCACGCTGATGATTTCCCAACCAAGTCCTTTGAGGTCATAGTCACTGAGCAGCCGGGGTGCTTCGATCTCGTTCGTCACCAACGCTCGACCGTTCTTCGATTCAACGGCCCACACCGGATCGCTCGAGGCCGTGATATCTATCGGGTCAGAGAGTCCGCCGCTGATCCAATTGACCGACCCTGGGGAAGTGAGCACCAATGGACCGTCGTCGTATTGGGCGCGAAGTGCAGTTACCTTTGGACGTACGGCGTCACATCGTTCACCGATACGAATTTCTCTGTTCGGCGTGACGAAACGCTTGTCGGTATTGATGAGGCCATACAAGCAGGTATTTCATTAGCGGTCAAGGGCATAGTTGCGAAAGATATCGGTTAGACCGTATTGTGTTGGCCTGTGCCGAACACTCGCGATCAAGACAAGCGTTACGAAGTGCAATCAGTGGCTCGTGCCGCATCACTACTCGACCTCGTCGGCGGTGCCGGTGGTGGAGGTCTCGGCGTCACTGAGATAGCCGGGCACCTCAAGGTCGCCAAAAGTACTGCCCTTTCACTTGCGAGGACCCTCAGCGCTGCCGGTCTGTTGCGATCCGTTGATCCCGGCCCGCGTTACGTGCTCGGACTCAACCTTTTACGACTCGGTGACCTCGTCGGACAACAGACGTCCATTGCCGAACTCGGTTTGCCCACGTTGCGAGATCTTTCGAGCGTCACTTCTTTGACAGCACGACTCGCGATGAACGAGGACGGCTATCCGGTCTTTCTTGAACGAATTGACGGTGAAGGTTCCATCCGCTTCCATGCCCCACTTGGCCAACGAGAAGAGCCGCACGCGACCGCGGCCGGTAAGGCGATTCTCGCGGAAATGGACGAACAACAAGTTCGAGTTCTAATTGCCGAGGCGGGCATGGCGGTGCACACGTCCAAGACCTTGACCGACGTCTCGGCGCTTCTCCAAGAACTCGAACGCGTTCGCCTCGAGGGTTACGCGACGGACGACGAAGAAGAGGCCGAGGGAGTGTTTTGCGTGGGTGCGGCGTTCTTCGATCACCAAGGAAAGTGCGCGGGCGCGCTCAGCATCACTGGACTCAAGGCCGATGTTTCGCTTCGTGAAGTGCAACGACTCGGGGCGATCGTCAAAGAGCACGCCGAGCGCATGACCTTCCTACTCGGCGGAGCTCGCCCCGGTAAAAGCTGATGCGAGCGCTCGTCGTACGCTCACCCCACGACGTCGCGCTCGATTCGGTCGCTGAACCCTCGGTTGGCAATGACGAAGTCCTGGTCGCTCCCTCGCTCGTCGGCGTGTGCGGAACGGACCTGGAGTTAATTGACGGAAGCATCGACCCGGCGTACGTAAACTATCCGTTGATCCTCGGCCACGAATGGGTGGGCGCATTACTGAATGACGTTCCGGGAGTTGGGGTCCTAGGCGACCGAGTCGTGGTCGAAGGTCTGGTCACGTGCGGTGAATGTCAAGAGTGCCGCACCGGCTCCACGAATCGCTGCCTCGTCTATGACGAAATTGGCTTCACTCGGCCGGGTGCCATCGCCGAGCGCATTGCCGTACCGAAACGACTCGTCCATCGAATCGATGACTCGGTCGACATTGACGACGTCGTCTTGATCGAACCGATGGCGGTCGTCTGGCGGGCGCTCACCCGCTTCGACATACGCGAAAATCTCAATGTCGTCGTGGTCGGCGACGGCACCATTGCACTTTTGGCGGTGCACTTGGTTCGGCGATTCAACCCTGCCCGTGTGGTGATGGTGGGTCGTCGAAGCGCGCAGGCGCCGCTCGCAACGGCGGCCGGCGCCGACGAGTTTGTCACCTCGGTGCCCGACGACAGATTCGATCTCGTGATTGAAGCCGCGGGCACCGGAGAGTCGGTATCGAGTGCCATAGGCCTTGCGGCGCGCGGATCGATGGTGATCCTCCTCGGTTTGCCGACACATGGCACGCTCATTGAAGTGGCGCCTGACGACCTCGTGAACGACGACGTGGTGATTCAAGGAAGTTTTTCCTACACGAGTCAAGCGTTCAGCGACGTGGTTGAGCAGGTGAACGCTGGCACTCTAAAGCCCTCGTTTCTGATCACCCATCGCTTCACCCTGGATGAGGCAGATATCGCGATCGCAACGCTCAGAGGAGCCGTTGCTGAAGATCAGCCGCGAGGCAAGGTCGTGCTTTCACTTTCGTAGTGGGGGCACTTTCAGCGCTCGAGATCAAGACCGAGTCGCGCGAGATAGCCCAGTCCCATGATGGCGGCTTCGCACCCAATATCGGCCAAGGCGTCGACGTCGGCGTCGTCTCGTATTCCACCGGCCGCCACTACCGCCATTCCGCTGGCGCAGGCCGTTCGGTAAAGAGCGAGGTCGGGACCTCTCATGGTGCCGTCTCGGTCGATCGCCGTCACGTGCACGCGAATGACGCCGGCGTCACGGCACCGCTTCAACGCTTCGTCGAAGTCCAGCCCATTCGATTCGGTCCAGCCGCGAACGGCGATGCGTCCGTCTCGCACGTCGAGGGCTACAAGGAGTCGGCCACCGAAGGCCTCTACGAATGTGGCAAGCGCGCCGTCGCTTTCCCACACTGCGGTGCCCACGATGATTCTCGATGCTCCGGCGGCGAGCGCGGCTTGACCCGCAGCGAGTGAACGGATCCCGCCGGAGACCTGGAGGGGGATGCCGTCAGCGACACTCGCGCAACGTTGAATTACGTCCAGACGCAAGGCGCCATCTCGCGCACCCTGCAGATCGACGATATGGATGAGCGTGGGCGCGGTGGACACGATGCGCGTCATGAACTCTTCGATGGGCTGACGAAAGATCACTCGGTCGAAGTCGCCCTGCTCGAGACGAACGGCGTCGTCACCAAGGAGGTCGAGTGCGGGGATCACTTGCATAGCAGCGTGTTAGCATGTTAGCATAGTGAAATGACAAGTGGGAAAGTGACGTCGGCCGAGGCGAATCCGGAAACCGCCGCGCGTTTCGATGAACTGGTAGAGGCATTCGCGGCGGTGCACGACAAGAGTGTGATGGCGGCGTTCTTGCGCGACCTCTGTACGACGACGGAGATCGACGCCATGGGCCAACGACTCCAAGTCGCACGTCTGGTGAATGAGGGCGTCTCCTATCAAGAAATCTCACGACGAACCGGAGCTTCAACGGCGACGGTCACACGCGTCGCCCAGTGGCTCCACTACGGCGAGGGCGGCTATGCGGCAGTTCTCAAGAGGCGGCGACGATGACCCGTCGTCTTTCATTGGCGCTGCCTTCCAAGGGCCGACTCCGGGAACCGTCGTGGTCCTTGTTGGAAGCGAGCGGGGTATCGCCACAGGAACCGGGCGAGCGAGTGCTGCAGTCACACTGTCGCAATGCCGACATCGATCTTCTCTTTGTGCGGGCCGACGATGTGCCCGAGTACGTGCAAGACGGCGTCGTCGACTGTGGGATAACGGGTCTGGACCTGATCTCGGAACGCGAATGTGACGTGGAGGTGCTGTTGCGTCTCGGGTACGGTGCCTGTTCGCTGCAGGCAGCGGTGTCGATGGAAGACGAAGCCCAAGGCATCGGAGACCTCGCTGGACGACGCGTGGCCACGTCGCATCCCCGTATCGCCGCGAAGGCGCTCGCCGAACGCGGTGTCGTCGCTGAACTGGTGCAAGTCACCGGATCGGTCGAGATTTCTCCGCGGCTCGGTCTCGCGGACGCGATCATCGACCTCGTGTCGACGGGCAGCACTCTTCGCACGAACGGACTTCGTTCCATCGGCACCCTGTTTGACTCCGAGGCCGTACTCATCGGCAAGGTCGGGTCCACGGACTACGAAGCACGACGAACGCTCACCATGGTGCTCGGATCGGTCATCAACGCCCGAGCGAATCGCTACCTGTTATGCAACGTCGCCAAGAGTCGATTGGATGAAGTGACCGCCCTCTTGCCGACGAAGGGATCGCCCACCGTCATGGATTTGGCGACTCCCGGTGTCGTCGCGGTGCACGCGTTGGTACCGGCGGCCGAGATTTGGTCGTTGCTGCCGAGACTGGCGGCGTCAGGTGCGAGCTCCATTCTGACCTTGCCGGTCGAACGGATGGTGCCGTGAGCAAGCCAGTGACGATGGACACACCGGTGACGATTGAAGAGATCGTCCAGGACGTCCGCGAGCGCGGCGACGCCGCGCTCGTCGAGTGGTCGAAGAAGTTCGACGCGACAACTGCGTCAAAGCCGGAGCGAGCCGTGGCCTACGGTGACATTCCCACCTCTGCGGTGTTGGCTGCGGCCGAGAGCGTGCGCACTTGGCACGCAGCGCAGCGACCGGCCGATTTGACCTTGGAGGTGTCGCCCGGGGTGACCCTCGAACGACGGTGGACCCCGATTCGATCGATCGGCATCTACGTGCCGACCGGACTCGTGTCGTCGCTGATCATGGCTGGCGTGCCCGCCCAGGTCGCCGGCGTCGAACGCATCGTCGTCTGTACGCCGCCCAACGGATCGGCTGCAGTCGCCGCGACGGCCGCCCTGCTCGGCATCGACGAAGTCTGGGCTATCGGCGGCGCGCAGGCAATTGCGGCCATGGCCTACGGCACCGAATCGATCGCTCCCGTCGACAAGATCTTCGGTCCCGGTGGCGGCGCCGTCAACGCCGCCAAACTGCTCGTCAGTCGCGATGTCGCGATCGATCTGCCGGCCGGGCCAAGTGAAGTCGTCGTGGTGGCGGACATCGGTTTCGACCCGTTGATCGTCCAACAAGAGCTCGACGCCCAGATGGAGCACGGCCCTGACTCGCGTGCCCACGTGGTGTGGGTGGGTGACGACCTGGAAGCAGCACTCGCGGAGGTCGAGGACTTCGCCGCCGAGCACGTCGCGCTCTTGGGTGATCGCTCCGAGTCATTGGCCGACCGCATTCGTAACGCCGGCGCGGTCTTCGTCGGTCCCTTCTCACCCGTACCCGCCGGCGACTACGCCACGGGTGGTAACCACGTCCTTCCGACCGGTGGGTGGGCGAAGTCAACCGGGGGGCTCGGACTCGAAGCCTTCATGAAGACCGTCACCGTCCAACGAGTCACGAAGGAGGGCCTTGAGCGGCTGGCCCCCACAATTGAGGCACTGGCCGAACTCGAAGACATGCCCGCGCACAAGGCCACGGCGCGCCGATGAAGCGCCCATTGCCTCTCGCCAGTTACCAGTGGCCGCCTTCGAGCGAGGAGATTGCTGAGAAAGTCGGACTCGACGTGCGCGACATCATCCGCTTCGATGGCAACGTGGCCGCGGCTCCGCCACTGAGTGCGCGCCCCGCGGCGCTCGCGAAGGCCCTTGCTGACGTCAACGAATACGACCGGGGTCGCTACCACTCACTTCGACAAGCCATCGCCGATCGACACGGCGTCGCACTCGATCAAGTGGCGATTGGTGCTGGCAGTGACGAGTTCATCGTCTTGTTGACGCGACTCTTCGCCGAAGGCGGCACTGTCGCAACCGTGCCCGCGTTTTCGTATTCGATGTATCCGTTCGCTGCCGCCATGGCCGGCGCCACGATCGTGGAGGACCCGACGAAAGCGGACGTGGTCTTCGTGTGTCGACCCAACAATCCGACCGGGGAGTTGCCGGACATCCCTGACGTGCCTGGCCAGCTGATCATCGACGAGGCGTACGCCGACTACGCCGGCGTAGACGCCTTTGACCGAATTGAAAGCGGAGCGATAGTCCTTCGGACCTTTTCGAAGGCGTACGGTCTGGCCGGCGCACGAGTCGGCTACGCGATAGCGAAGGCGGAAACGATCGACATCATCACGTCGCGACAGGCGCCGCTCTCGGTGTCCTCCCTCTCGGCGGCCCTGGCTTTGGCGGCGATCGTTACGCCAATCGATGTCTCGACGCAGGTGGCCGAACGCGAACGTCTCGCGAGCGAGTTGACCTTGCTTGGACTGTCGCCGATGAAGTCCTACGCCAACTTTGTCTTCATTCCGATGGCGGAGCCTCGGGCCCTCGTCGAGCAACTGATGCCTTACGGCGTGATTGTTCGTGCTTACGAAGGCGGACTGCGCATCAGCGTGAAGGATGAACTCGACGACAACGTGCTGCTCGATGCGCTTCGGGCAGTCGTCGGGGGCGCGGAGACCCCGAGTCGCGCTCTGCGTCGTCGTCGCGCTACGGCCGAGACCTTGTTGAACATTCGACTTCGCGTTCCCGGCGAAGGACGCGTCTACGTGAACACCGGGCTCGGTTTCTACGATCACATGCTCCAGCAGTTGGCGTTCCACGGCGGAATGGATCTTCGACTGGAAGGCGTGGGTGACCTCGAGACCGGGGAGCACCACATGGTCGAAGACATGATGATCACTTTTGGCGAGGCGCTCAATGAAGCGCTGGGTGATCGACGAGGGCTGACTCGATACGGTGAGGCTCGCGTACCCATGGACGAGGCGCTGGCTCACGCTGTTGTCGACCTCTCGGGTCGCGCCACCGCGAACATCTCCATAGCGCCCGATCCCGGAATGGCGGCACACGCGTTTCAGTCCCTCGCCCAGAACGCGAGGATCACGTTGCACGTGACGGCGACCGGTGAGAACGACCACCACGTGGCTGAGGCCGCGTTCAAAGCGGTCGGACGCGCACTCGCGCAAGCCCTCGTTAGCGACGGCGCACTCGTGCGCTCGACCAAGGGATCGTTGTGAGTGACGTCATCATCGTCGACTACGGCGCGGGCAATACGCGTTCAGTTCGCGCGGCCTTGTCACATCTCGGTGCGTCAAGCGTCGTGAGCAGTGATCCGGCGGCGATCGTTGGCGGCGATCTAGTGATCCTTCCGGGTGTCGGATCGGCACGCAGTGCCATGGAGCACCTCGGATCGACTGGCGCGGACCAAGCATTGCGTGATCGATTCGCGGCCGGTGACGCAATCCTCGGAATCTGCCTCGGGATGCAACTGGCTCTCGAGCACAGTGATGAAGACGGGGGCGTTGACGGAATCGCTCTGCTGCCCGGATCGGTGCACTTGATGACTGAGGGTCGCGTACCTCGACTGGGGTGGGCGAGCGTCGAACCTTGGGGCGAGGCCTATTACTTTGCCCACTCGTACGCCGCATCGAGCCCCGATCGCACCGCCACGTCCGAAGGCGTCACCGTCGCCGTGGAACGCGGCTCCTTCCAGGGCGTTCAGTTCCACCCCGAAAAGAGTGGACCCGCCGGATTGGCCTTCCTCGAGCGATGCCTCTCCCTCGTCTGATCCCTTGCCTCGACGTGGCGCACGGCCGAGTGGTCAAGGGCGTCAATTTCGTGGGACTGCGTGACGTGGGCGATCCCGTTGAACTCGCCACGTTCTATAGCAACGGCGGAGCAGACGAACTGGTCTTTCTGGATATTGCGGCGACTCCTGAGGACAGCGCCACCATGACGTCGGTCGTCGCCCAAGTCGCCCAGGTGTTGGACATTCCTTTCACCGTCGGTGGCGGTGTGCGTTCAGTGGAAGACGCCATCAGAATCATCGAGTCCGGTGCTGATCGCGTGTCACTCAACTCAGCCGCCCTCGCTGATCCGGACTTGATTAGCGCAATCGCGCGTCGTTACGGTAGCCAGGCGGTCGTGGTCGCAATCGACGCCGGCGACGGCGTGGTGCACACCCACGGCGGGCGCGTCGAGACCACGACCAAGACGATTCCCTGGGCGGCTGAAGCGGCGTCGCGCGGCGCCGGAGAAATACTGCTGACCTCCATCTCGCATGACGGTCGCCGCGAAGGCTTCGATCTCGAGCTGACCGTGGCCGTTCGCAGCGCCGTCCCGGTCCCTGTCATCGCCTCGGGCGGAGCCGGTTCAGCCCGTCACGTGGCTGAGGCGTTGCGCGTCACCGACGCCGCATTGATCGCGTCAATCGTTCACGAGAACCCGGCGGGACTTCCCGGCCTGCGTCGCGAGATTGAAGAACTCGGAATACAACTCCGACCGATGAAGGAACTGATATGAGTGATGAACTTCGCGCGGCCATTGTGCAGGACGATGCCACCGGTCGTGTCCTGATGTTGGGATGGATGGACGAAGAGGCGCTCGCGCAGACGAGGTCCAGCGGACTCGTCCACTTCTTCTCGCGATCTCGACAGAAGCTGTGGCAAAAGGGCGAGACCTCCGGCAACGCGATGCACGTCGTCGAGATCGCTCACGATTGCGATGATGACGCGGTTCTGGTGCGTGTATCGGCGGACGGACCGGCCTGTCACGACGGCGCCACCTCGTGTTTCACGCCGTGGCTCTGGCGCAAGATCCTGCGCCGTGAGGCCGAAGCCCCGGAAGGCTCCTACGTCGTGGATCTGCTCAAAGAAGGTACCGGGTTCGTGGCGCGAAAGGTGGGCGAAGAGGCGATCGAGTTAGTGGTGGCGGCCCTCACGGAAGATGATCAGCGTGTCGTTGAGGAAGCGGCGGACCTCTGGTTTCACTCGCTGGTTCTGCTTCGCAGTCGAGGGCTCGACCCAGCGTTGGTCGAAGACGAACTGCGTCGACGCGAATAAGTCACACCACAACCAATCCTCGTGTGTAAATGGTTTAGGCGGCTGGCAGTTCGTAGGCCGTCATGGACAACGAACCCATTTCGTAGCCATCGATGAGTGTGCGCGTTGGCGTGTTGGCTGCCGCCGACAGACCAGCAACGTAGGCCAATGGCAAGAAGTGATCGGGCGTCGGGACGGCCAAACGGTAGTCACCGTGGCCGCTCGCCAGACCGAGTTCTGAGGCATCGCTCGTCATGATTTGGCGCATGTCATCGTCGAAACGGTGAGCCCAGTCGGTGCCGACACCGGGGGAGTTGAAGTCGATGAGACGTAGGTTGTGCACGACATTGCCGCTGCCCACGATGAGCACTCCTTCGCTGCGCAGCGCGTGTAACTGGGCACCCAAGTTGAAGTGATAGTCGAAGGGCAGTTCTGAATTGATCGAGAGTTGTATGACGGGCACGTCGGCCTTAGGGAACATGTGCACGAGTACGGACCATGTCCCGTGGTCGATCCCCCAACTGTCCTCGTCGAATCCCACGTACGTGGGTTTCACGACGTCGGCGATGCGCTGGGCAACCATAGGGTCGCCGGGCGCCGGGTACTCGACGGAGAACAGCTCCGGCGGGAATCCGTAGAAGTCGTGAATCGTGCGCGGCATCCTCATCGCGGTGACGGCAGTGATGTTGACGTACCAGTGCGCGGAGATGACGAGGACGGCCTTGGGCTTTTCGATGGAAGCACCGAACTGCGTCCAACTCTCGGTGTAGCGATTGTGATCAATCGCGTTCATGGGGTTTCCGTGGCCGATGAAGGCAGCGGGCATCATTGGTGACATTCGGCTCGATTCGACGCTCGACAGCGTAGCGGGCAGATTTTCGTCGATCGCGGTCCTAGCCTTTAGCGATGCGACGAATGCGAATTTTCCTCGGCGTGTCGTTGCTCTCCGGTGTGTTCATCGCCAGCGCCAGCGCGAGCGACAGTCGTACGGTCACCTCGAACCTCGCGTGCGCTAATCAAATCGTGTCGAAATGGTCGACCACCCAGCTGGCCAACGAGACAATCGCGATCCCCGTCGAAGCGACGAATATCGGCGCGTTGGGTCCCGCCGCGCGCGCTGGTTACGGCGGCATCCTTCTCTCCGGGTCGACCGCGCCCGCGTCGATGCCCCAAGTCCTCGCCACCTTGCAGCGCGAACGTCCCGGTCATTACGCGTGGATGGTCATGACCGATGAAGAGGGCGGCGGTGTCGAGCGCCTCACGAATCTCGTTGGTTCGTTTCCATGGGCTCAGACGATGGGCAAGAACCTCAATGCACAGCAGATCACCGCGATCGCACGACGCGTCGGCACCGCTCTAGCGGCTGCCGGCGTCAACACTGACCTCGCGCCGGTGCTCGACGTGGACGCACGTGCGCAGTATCCAGGAGCGGCCAATCCCGACGGCTACCGATCCTTTAGTGGCGTCCCATCGATTGCCGCAGCGGACGGTACCGCCTTCATGAAGGGTCTCCAAGAGTCCGGCGTGTTATCGGTCGTAAAACACTTCCCGGGACTCGGTTACGCGACACGCAATACGGACTACGGTCCGGCGGCAACCCTGTCGTGGGCGACACTGCAAGCGGCGGGACTCGTACCGTTCCGCCAAGCCGTTGACAGCGGCGCCAGCGCGGTGATGATGTCGAACGCACGTATTCCTGGTCTGACGTCACTGCCCGCCGGCATATCGCCGGTCGCCGTGGAGGCGCTTCGCAAGACCCTCGGATTTAAGGGACTCATTGTCACGGACTCCTTGTCGGCCGGCGCGATCGGCGCGTTGCACTTGGCAGAACCGGCGGCGTCGGTACTGGCGTTGACGGCCGGCGATGACTTGATCCTCTTTGGCTCGCCGACGTCGGTCCCGGCATCGCTGGCACTGGCCGCGAAAATCTCAAACGCCATTGTGAGCGCGGTCGCGAAGGGGACGCTTCCCAAGTCGACCCTGATCGCGGCGGCCGCACAAGATCTGGCGGCGCGCAATCAACTCTCCTGTTCACTGACCACAACGACTTCACCAACTACCACGACTTCCTTGTGAGCCTCAGAGATAGTGGGGTGGCACCTCATTCGTTTCGCGACGTATCCGTCGGATCTCTTCCTTCAGTCGCGCGATTTCGTCGCGTAACGACGAGATAATCTCCTCGAGTTCCTCTTGAGTCGGTTCAGCCTGCGTCATCTCGTAACACTCGCATACTCGGGCGAGTCCGAGTTCCAGTTCCTACTACGCCGACAAGTTGAGGGTCGCGGCGATCGATCAGGGAAAAAGTCCGCGAAGTTCGGTGGCTTCGGCGATGCGCTCGACGCCCACCGCGATCGCCGTTTCGCGCAGTGTGACTTCAAGTTGTAGGTGTCGCGTCCAGATGTGGTTGAAAGCCTCGCGCAGCGTCTTTTCGAGGCGATCGTGAAAGAGTTCGGGCTCCCAGAGATAGCCCTGTAGATCCTGAGCCCACTCGAAGTATGACGCCACGACGCCGCCCGCGTTGGCCAAGACGTCCGGCACGACGGCGATACCTCGGCTGGCGAGAACTTCAGCGCCTTCACCGGTCGTCGGACCGTTGGCCGCTTCGACGACGATGGAGGCGGACATGGTCTTGGCGATGTCCTGGTCGATGACACCACCAAGCGCCGCAGGGATCGCGATGTCACTGGGCAAGGTGAAGAGCATGTCGGCCGCGACGCTTTCACTGTCCGGGTATCCGACGATGGTGCCGGCCTCCTTGTAGTGATTGGCCATGATCGCTGGATCGATGCCGCCCGGCACATGGATCGCCCCGCGGATGTCGGCGACGCCCACAACTTTCATGCCGCGGTCGCTCAAGAGCTTCACCAGGGGCGCACCGACTTTGCCGTAACCCTGGATGACGACGCGCTGTTCGCTGGCCAGGCGACCAAGTCGTTGCAGGATCGCGCTGGTACAGATCGTCACGCCGAGCGATGTCGCACCGGCGTGACCGAGCGTGCCGCCAATGGCAAGCGGCTTACCGGTGACGACGCCGGGGATGTTGTGGCCGGCGAGCATGGAGACGGTATCCATGATCCAACTCATGACCTGGGTGTCGGTATTGATGTCGGGCGCGGGGATATCGCGGTCCGGACCGATCATCGGGGCGATCGAGAACGCGTAGCGCCGTGTCAGACGTTCGAGTTCGGCGCGGCTGAGCGCCGTGGGGTCGACGCGGATGCCACCCTTGGCCCCGCCGTAGGGAATATTGACGACCGCGCACTTGATGGACATGTCGGCACTGAGTGCGGCGATCTCATCGACGTTGACGCTGGGGTGAAAGCGGATACCGCCCTTGCCCGGGCCGCGCGCGGTGCTGTGTTGGATGCGCCATCCGTGGAACATCTCGATCTCGCCCGAATCCATGCGCACGGGGACCGCGACTTCGAGGATTCGTTCCGGGGTCACGATTCGCTTGATCAACCCCTCGTTGAGACCGAGCAAATGCCCGGCGGTCTCGATGAGGGACGTGACATGCAGCCACGGATTGAACTCGTGAGGGGACGCCTCAGTCGGACGCGTGACCACGTTGTCACCAGCCTTTAACTTTGAGAAAGCGAGATTGCTTACAGGTACCAGCGTACGCGAGGTCTGACGGGCATTCGGGCCAGTCAGCGTGATTGGTACTGTGACGTCCATGTCCGCGACCCCACGACCTCCGATGCAGGTTTCAACGATCCTGGCTTATTCCGGTGGCTTCAAAGAGGCCGCTCGCAACGTGGCCGACATGGAAAAGGCGGGCCTGGATTTGGTGTGGGTCGCCGAGGTCTACGGATTCGACAGTCCTTCCCTGATGGGGTACCTGGCGGCGCTCACCGAGCGCGTCCAGATCGGCTCGGGGATCATGAACATCTTCTCTCGCACGCCCTCACTCATCGCCATGACCGCCGCGGGAATCGACGCGCTTTCTGATGGGCGCTTCCATCTGGGCCTCGGTGCCTCGGGACCCCAGGTCATCGAGGGTTTTTACGGCGTGCCCTATTCGAATCCATTGGGACGGACCCGCGAGATCGTCGACATCTGTCGCACCATTTGGAAGCGCGAGGCCCCACTCGTCCACCAGGGGAAGAACTTCACGCTGCCGCTGCCAAGTGATCAGGGAACGGGCCTTGGCAAAGCGCTCAAGATCCTGACACACCCGGTTCGAGCTGACATTCCCATCTGGGTGGCGTCACTCGGTGAGAAGAACGTCGAGATGACGGCATCGATCGCCGACGGCTGGTTGCCGGTCTTTTTCATCCCCGAACGCGCGAACGACGTCTGGGGCTCGTCACTCGCGGCTGGTCGAGCGAAGCGCAACTCTTCGCTGGGGGAGTTGATGATCTCGGCCGGAGGATTACTGGCGATCGGTGAAGGTGATGACGTGACGGCACTGCGCGAGTTCGCGCGACCGATGACCGCGCTGTATGTCGGGGGCATGGGAGCCAAAGGCAAGAACTTCTATAACGAACTCATGGTGCGCTACGGCTTCGAGAAGGAAGCACAGACGATTCAAGACCTCTATCTCGACGGCAAGAAGAGGGAGGCCGAAGCGGCCATTCCCGATGAGTTCCTCGAGCTCACCACGTTGTGTGGTCCGGCAACCTACGTGACTGAACGAGTCGCCGCGTTCCGTGAGGCCGGCGTCACACATCTGCAGGTACATCCGATTCCACTCGGCGAGCAGAGCGCCGCGACGCTCATCGAAGCTGTCAAGGCAATGTCCTAGAGGTCGATGTCGCCGATTACTTCGGCGCGAGTCGAGTCGCGACCTCCGGAGGCGAGCCAAGCGTCGTACATGATGGCGTAGGCACCGCCGCGAGCCAGCAGTTCCGCGGGGGTACCCATCTCGACGATGCCGCCGTCATCGATGACGACGATGCGGTTCGCACGTTGCGCGGTCGTGAGGCGATGCGCGATGAGTATTGCCGAACGACCTTCGAGGAGTCGATCAAGGGCGCGCTCGATGACTGTCTCGCTCTGCAGGTCGAGTGAGGACGTGGCTTCGTCCAAGATGAGTACGCGAGGTCGCGCGAGGAACGCTCGGGCCAGCGCGAGCTGTTGGCGTTCGCCGGCCGACAGCGTCTGACCGCGCTCGTGCACGGGGGTGTCGAGCCCTTGGGGTAACCGGTCAACCAAATCACGCAAACCGACGACGTCGACCGCGGTGTTGATATCGGCCTCGGTCGCCTCGGGGTGGCCGAAACTCAGATTGGTGCGGATGGATCCCGCGAACAAGAAGGGTTCTTGGGGTACGACGCCGAGCTGTGAACGCAGCGATCGCAGGGTGACGGTCCGGATGTCGATCCCATCGAGGAGCACTCGGCCCGACGTGGGGTCATAGAAACGGTTGGCGAGTTTCGCCATGGTGGACTTGCCGGCGCCGGTCGGACCGACGAAGGCGACGGACTCGCCCGGGGAGATCTCCAGATTGACGTCGTGCAAGACCGGCTCGCCGCTCAAGTAGGAGAAGTCGACGTGTTCGAAGGTGATTCGACCCTCGATCACGGGAAGGTCCGAAGCGTTAGGTATCTCGTCGACGGTTGGTGCGGTGTCGAGCAGCTCGCGCAGGCGGATGATCGAGGAGCGTCCCTGTTGCAGCGTCGTGTACTGCTGAACGAGGAGTTGGATCGGGGCGAAGAATCGGTTGAGGTAGAGGAAGAACACGATGAGTTGGGCCACGTTGAGTTGGTGGTTCAAGACCATGTGTCCGCCGATACCCAGCAGCAACGCCTGGCCCAAGATCCCGATCATGAGGGTGGAGGGCCCGTAGATGGCGTTGACGCGACCGGTATAGGCGTTGGCGTCGCGGTAGGCGCCCACTACGTGTCGGTGATTTCGGATGTTACGGCGTTGACGGTTGTTCGCCGTTACGACGCGAATGCCGTAGAGGGACTCAGAAAGGTCCGCCAAGACCGTGGCGATCCGGTCGCGCGCGAGCAGGTAGCCCTTCTCCGACGCGTGGTGGTACCAGATCGAAAAGACGACGAGGAGCGGTATCACGAGCAGCACGGTCCACAGCGCGAGCTCGACGTTGGTGAGGAACAAGATGACCGTGATGACGACCATCGTGAGTCCCTGGAGCGCGAACTGGCTGATGCCATCTTGGATCAGTTGTTGAAGATTCTCGATGTCGCTCGTCATGCGACTCATCAGTACGCCGGCCTTCTCTTCGGTGAAGAAGTCGAGGCTCAGTCGCTGGAACTGCGTGAAGACTCGAATGCGCAGGTCGTGCATGACTCGTGAGGAGAGCTTGCCGGTGACATTCACTTGTTCTCGTTGGAAGTAGACACTCACCAACGCGAGCGCGAGGTAGAGCGCCGCACACACCACGATCACGCTCAGGCTCTTGTGGCGCTCCATCCCGTGACTGATGGCGTACTCGGTGAGGAGTGGTCCGGCCTGCAACGTCAGGCTGATGATGATGACCAGCGCCGAACCGGCCACGACCCATTTGGGGTAGGCGCGCAGCAGTTGAGGGAGGGTCAGTCGCTCTCGTTCCTTCTCACTGGGGCGTTGCGTGAAGTGGACGTGGGACTTAGGACGAACGGGTTCGCTGGCGAGCAGCTTGGTCGCCTCTTCCATGAGCTCTTCAGGAATACCGCCGAAGGGGAGACCCGCGCGTCCGCTCGCCGAGGACGCACTCGGCCCGAACATCGCTCCTCCACCGGGACCGCCCCAACCCATTAGGACCCCTCGCTGGACGTGGTCTGGGCGAGTATCTCTGAATACAGCGGTTCGCGTGCGAGCAACTCCTCGTGCGTGCCACTTGCGATCACGCGACCCTCATCGAGCAGCAGGACCCGACTGGCGAGTGCGATGGTCGAGATGCGGTGCGCGATGACGATCGTGGTGCGCTGCGTCATGAGTCCGCGGAGGGCCTCGTAAATGCCGGACTCCACGTGCACGTCGATCGCGCTGGTGGCGTCGTCGAGGATCAGGATCGGAGGATTGAGCAGCAGCGTCCTGGCAATGGCGATGCGCTGGCGTTGACCGCCGGAAAGGGTGTAGCCCCGCTCGCCGACGACCGTGTCGTAGCCATTGGGTAGTCGCACTATGAACTCGTCAGCGTTTGCGGCGAGCGCCGCCGCCTGAATCTCCTCGAGCGACGCGTCGGGACGTCCGTAGGCGATGTTGTCGCGGATGGAGATGGAGAAGAGGAACGGCTCATCCAGCACGACGCCGACGTTCTCGCGAAGCGACGTCAGTGTCACGTAGCGCAGGTCGTGTCCGTCGATGGTTATGGAACCTTCGCTCACGTCATAGAAACGATCGAGCAGACGCGCCACCGTGGACTTGCCCGAACCGGTGCGTCCAACGATGGCAACCGTCTCACCTGGCGAAAGGTGTGCGTCGAAGTCGCGAAGGATCTCGGCCCCGTTGTCGTACGTGAAGGTCACGTGATTGAAATCGATCGCGCCGCGCACGTCGAGGAGGTCGTAGGCGCCCGGGCGCTCGACGATCTCCGGATTCTCGTCGAGGATCTCAAAGATTCGACCGGCGCTGGCCCTGGCGCGTTGTCCCATCATGACGAGTTGGCCGAGCATCATGAACGGTGCTTGCAGCATCAAGAGATAGAGACTGAAGGCGAGGATCTGGGGATAGGCCAAGTCGCCGTGCAGGACCATCCATCCACCGCAGAGCAGGACCAGAGCGAGCCCCAATTGTGGAAGGTTCTGGACCCAGGGCGACCAGATCGCTCGAATGTTCGCGTCCTTGATGTAGGCCCAGGCGACACCTTCGGCGGCGTCGGCGAGTCGGTCGATTTCGGCTTCCTCTTGCGCGAAAGACTTCACCACTCGAACACCGTTGACGTTCTCATCGACGATTGTCGCGACCTCGGCTAGACGGGCTTGCGTGATCCAAGAGATCGGGAACATGACCCGGCGCATCTTGATCCCGACCACGTACAGAATCGGCATCACGATCATCGAGATCAGCGCCAACGCCCAGTTGATACTGAGCATGAATCCGAATGCCACGACGCCGATGAAGCACTGCACGATGATGAGTGGCGCGAAGATCGAGTACATCTGCACGCTGCGGATGTCGCTGTTGGCACGGCTGATGAGCTGACCGGACTGGACTCGGTCATAGAAACTGAACGAGAGCCAGGTCAAGTGCTCGTAGATGAGCGAGCGAAGGTCCGCCTCCACGTTGTAGGCGGTGTTGTAGAGGAATTGGCGAGAGATGATGCCGGCCGCTCCGGCGAGTAGTCCCACGATGATGAGCGAGATCACGTCGCCGTGCAGCGAGGCCACGTGGTGCACGAACGTGTGGTCGATGTCGTTGCTCAGCATGTTGGGCACGAGCACCTGGAAGATGAGGCTCACGAAGGAGAGAACGATCGCCGTTACGAAGGTCACCCGGTGTGACTGAATGACCGGAAGGACCCGGCGCCACCAGGTCAGGTTCTGATCGCGCGAGATCTCGTGGCGGGGACCGGGGTACTTCGACCGTATGCCCCCGAGGGGATTGGTCGAACTTTGCTCTTCCTCTCTGACGCGTTCGGAACGCGAAGAAAGGAAAGAAGCCATCGATCAATAATACCGGGCGTCTGCGACGTCGAATCTCTGCAACATCCCCGAATGACGTCGACGCGCGAACTTCGCTCGGCGTAGTGTGACCTCGTGCCATCACTACACGTCATCAACCATCCCATCGTGGCCGACAAGGTTCGGCGCCTGCGCGACGTCGCGACGTCGAACGCCGACTTCTTGCGCTTAGCGGGCGAGATCTCTCGATTCGTCGCCTACGAGGCGTTTCGCGACACGCCGGTTACCGCGACAACTGTCGACACGCCCGTCATGAAAGGCGCGCCGGCGGTGCGCATCGACACCGAGTATCTGATCGTCCCCATCCTTCGTGCCGGTCTCGGCATGAGCCCGGCGGTTCAGGAAGTCCTCCCTCATCACCGCGTGTGTCTCGTGGGACTTCGCCGTAATGAAGAGACGTTGATGCCGGACGTGTATCTCGATGGTCTGCCCGACTCGCTCACGGGCGTGCACGTTGTGCTCTGTGACCCGATGTTGGCGACCGGTGGGTCGATGGTCTGCGTCTTGGACATGTTGCGCGCGCGAGGCGCCGGCGACGTGACCGCGCTGTGCCTAATCGCGGCCCAGCCGGGCGTCGATTACGTCCTTTCGAAGCATCCCGACGTCGCGATCGTCGCCGCGGCGCTCGACGCCGAACTCAACAGCGTCGGCTACATCACTCCGGGACTCGGCGACGCCGGCGATCGACTGTTTGGACCGCCCGTTCGCTGACTAGAGCCCGATGTCCTCGTTCCAAAGATCGGGATGTTCGACGATGAAGGTGCCGAGTAAGTCGGTGCACGCGGGGTCATCGAGAATGACGATTTCAACGCCGAGTTCGGCGAGCCAGTCGTGGCCGCCATGGAAGTTCGTGGCTTCACCTATGACCACGGCGCCGATGTTGAACTGTCGAACGAGCCCTGAGCAGTACCAACACGGTGAGAGCGTGGTGACCATCACGGTATTCGGATAGTCGCGGCGACGACCGCCCTTGCGAAAGGCGTCGGTCTCGGCGTGAATCGAGGCGTCGCGCTCTTGGACGCGTTGGTTGTGACCGGAGCTGATCAACGTACCGTCGCGAAGATACATCGCCGCGCCAATGGGAATTCCGCCTTCGCTTAGTCCGAGGACGGCTTCGTCGTAGGCGGTGACGAGCATTCGGTGCGCGAGGTCACGATCGAGTGGGGAAGTGGCTGAACTCATCGAATCAGTATGCTCGCACTTCGTGGGCGAACGCACGTACTCCGTCGAAATTGGCACGCAGCGTGTCGACCTGCCCCTCGTCTCGTTGAACGAGCAGCTGGCGTTGGCGCTGCTGATCACCGTTGACATGGGCGTCGAATTCATGTCGCGCGCCGGTGCAGAGCTGGCCGAGATCATCCGACCCTACGACGTCGACATCGTCGCGACGGTGGCGACGATGGGTATACCGGTCGTCGTCGAAGTGACGCGCCACTTGGGACTCGATCAGTACGTGATCTTGCACAAGACACCCAAGATTCATCTGGCCGACGCGGTGAGTGAGAGCGTGCGATCGATCACCACCGACGCCGAGCAGCGGCTGCTCTTCGACCGCGCGCGAATCAAAGACGTGGCCGGAAAGCGCGTGGCCATTGTGGACGACGTGATCTCGACCGGCGCCTCCACCGGTACGGCGCTTCGACTGCTCCGCGGCGTCGGCGCAGAGATCGTGGTGATCGGCACCTTGGTGACCGAGGCGTCACTATGGCGTACTTCGTTGGGCGAGGACGCGCAGATGGTTCGCGCACTCGGATCCATTCCCGTCTTTCGCCCCGATGGTGCGGGCGGTCTCGTCGAAGACTGGGCGGGATAACGTCGCACGCACCACTGCCCCCGAGCCGAAACTCGGGGGCAGTGGTGTCGCACTAGAGCGTAGGTTCGAGTTCTCGCTGCTTCGTGACCTGTCGGGCCACGTTGCCGGTCAGCTTCTCTAAGACGAAGTACACCAACGCGGCCACGATGATGCCGGTCGGCACCGAGAAGTCCGCGCCACCGTACCAACCGGCGGTGCACACGCCGTGGACGAGGTTGCCCGCACAGGCGCCACCGTAGTGATTGGAGACCGGTGTCATCCAGTGGAACGGGAAGTTCACCGGTGGTGGCGCCTTGGAAAAGGCGATGGTCGAACAAACCATGCCGACGACGAAGGCGATTATGGAGTTCCAGTTCACGCCGGTTCGCCCGACGTAATAAATACTGTCCTTGTCGTTGCGCTGGAGTTCTGACGCGCTGTAGCGATACTTGCGAATTATCCAGTCCATCAGATAGATCCCGAGCCACGGGGCGATCCACACGATGATGACGCCGACGAACTCCTTCATGTAGAGCGAGAACGTCGACTGGAAGACGGCCCAAAGCGTCAGGCCGCACGCGAGGATGCTGTCGAGCACGACCGCCTGGTAGCGCTTGAGTTTCAGCCCCATGGCCTGCAGTGAGACGCCCGAGGAGTAGAGATCCAGCGAGTTGATGCCGAAGAGTTGCACGATCGCGAAGATCAAGAAGGTGGCCACGACCCAACTGGGGATGGTGTGTTGGATGTGTAGCGCCTCGAAGGGATTGGCACCATTCCACGCGGCAGATTGGGCGCTCGAAGAGATGAACGTGAATGTCGCGGCGCCCAGGACCATCATGAAGATCTCCGGGATGGCCGTGCCAAGGAACATCCAACCCACGATGGAACCCTTACTCGCGTCGCGAGGGACGTAGCGGGTGTAGTCGTTGCCGCACTCGGTCCAGCCGACGCCGGAGAGCGCGAAGGTGAAGGCCAGCCCCGCGGTGAAGAGTTCCCAACCGCCTCCGAATCCCTTGAAGCTCGCCGAGCCGTGCTTGAAGTCGTAGAACGCCAGGAGGACGAAGATCGCGCCGAAGGGGATGATCAGGGCGCGAAGTACCTTCACCATGGTGGCGTGTCCGAGGTACGGCATGACCGCCTGGATCGCGGCCGCCAAGATGACGTAGGCGACCTTCAAGCCACTCGACGTGTGGATGCCGGCCATCTGCGAGAGCACCAAACCGGCGCCCACGATGAGGATGAGTCCTTCAGTTTCGAATCCCAACTGGGTAATCCAGTTGAAGAAACTAAGGAGTCGAGAACCGCGGGTGCCGAAGGGCGCTCGTGAGATCATGAAAGCGGTCGTGCCCGTTTCCGGACCCTGCAAGGATGCCAGTCCCAGCAAGAAGTACGACATGTTGCCGATGATGATGACCGCGAGCGCCGCGTAGAAGCTGAAGCCGAAACCCATCAAAAGTGCGCCGTAGATGAAGTATTCGACATTTATCGACGTACCCGCCCACAAAGCGGCGATGTTGCGCGGGGTCGCCCATCGCTCGTTTTCGGGGACGTAGTCAATGCCTCGTCGTTCGACTTTGAAGGCCTCGTCGCCCACCGATCCATCGTGAATATCAATGCCTGTCGCCACTCGTGTGGTCCTCCCTAATAGATGGTCATCACCTGATACGACCCCGTGAGGTGCTGGTCGTACGCGCCCAGTATGGCCGAAATCAATTGGCGAATGAGGCCTTGGTGACAACTTCGTGACGAACTTTGAGATTTAGTTCCTTCTTACGCCTTCTCAATCGCATCCACACACTCTTCGGGGAAGATAATCGTGTCTCCAAAGTCCCCCATTTCGAGACCGAACCCAACCAAGGGTCTCGACAAGATTTCAGGACCCGGATGGTCCCTCCCTACCATCCGGGTCCTGACATAAAGGATTCAAAGACCTGTCGGAGCCCGGACGGCCTCCCCCTTTTCCGTCTGGGCTCCGCCCCGTTCGTTGTCCGAAAAAATCGCATAATCGTGCTTCGTCGTGCGCTAATCGACACCATTTAATTGACGTCTCAGGACTTTCACAGTTCTCTCACAGTTCACGCTCGCAAGATGGAACCGTCTCCATCTTTAAGTGGAGGAGGTTCCGAGATGATTCGTACCTCGAAGTCGACAAGCTTCAATCCGGTGGGAACCGCAATAAACGGCTCCGGAAATCTCGACAAGGACCTCAACGCGTTCGATTGTCGTTCGCACAACGGCGTTCCACGAGTTTCCCGGGGTCCGATGAGTGTTGCCCTGCCCTTCGGGCCCTGGGAATTTAACCAAAGAGCCTTTACGACTGCCCTTCTTTTCTCACGGGTTCTTGCTAAGTTGCCACCAGAGGAGAGCCAGCACGAGGCGGGACTCCAGGGGGAAAGCAGGACAAAGATGTCATCCACGTTCGATCGTCGATCGTTCCTAACTCACTCGGCTGCCACGATCGGTGGTGTCGCCTTGGCTGGATCCGTCGTTGACGACCTTCTGGCTTCGTCGGCAAGCGCTTCGGCAATCGGGGTGAACACTGGGAGGCCAAAGCGTGGGGGAACGCTGACTGTTGGAACTCTTTCCGACGTGCCGAACTACCACATTTTTAACGGCTCACAAGGAAAGTTGGACGCCTCAGGTTTCTGTGTCGCCAACGCGCTCTACGACCCGCTCTTCGTGATGTCGGCGAACGGCAAAGTCGCGCTGCCCATGTTGGCCCTCTCGGCCACACCAAATGCGAACTACACGGTATGGACTATCGCGCTCCGCCAGGGCGTCAACTTCACCAACGGCGACGCCTTCAACGCTGATATCTGCGTCGCCAACTGGGCGGCCGCCAACGCTGACCCCACCGTCGGTCTGGCTATTAAGCCGATCATCGGTTCGGTGACCAAGGTGGACAGCTACACCGTCCAGTACAACATGGTGATTCCGTTCTCGGCCTTCCCGGTTTCCTTGGCCGAGCAACAGATCGCCTACATGGCGCACCCAAGCTCCTTCGTGCCGACGTACTCCGGCAACCCAATCGGCACTGGTCCCTTCAAGGTGAAGACCTGGCAAGTGAACGTGGAGTCGCAGTTCGTGCGCAACACCAGTTACTGGAAGTCGGACTCGCACGGACGTCAGTTGCCGTACTTGAGCAACATTCACTTCAAGACGATCGTCGACCCCGAGGCGCGCAACCAAGCGCTCCAGGCCGGCAACGTGGACATGATCCTTCAACAGAGCGGTCCGCAGATCAACGCCTTCAGGCACATGAAGAACGTCAAGTTCGTGACGGACATCAATTCGCCACGCGACCCGGGGCTCAACTTCTTGATCATGAACACGACAGGAACGATGAACCAGTACTTCGCGTGGGCCGGCGAGTTCGCGCCGACCTTGCCCGGATCACTGCCCTACCTTTTGAAGGGTCAGGCGCCGCCGCTTCAGGTCCAAGAGGCGGACTGGATCGGGACCATGGGTGCTGTCAATCCGTCGACGCTGCAGTGGGACACGACCAAGAAGCCGGTCGTGAATGACGTGACTGTGCGTCAGGCCTTGGCGATGGCGGTGAACCGCAGTACGTACTTCCGGGTCATCGACAACAGCGTGGGTCAGTTGGCCGACGGCATCTTCCGCAAGAGTTCGCCGTTCTACGCGAACCCCGGCTACCCGGCCTACAACCCGACCAAGGCGAAAGCGTTGATCGAGGCGTACATGACCAAGAACAAGGTGTCCGAAGTGGCCTTCGTGATGGACATCGTGGCCGGCAGTGCCACCGCGACCAAGGCCTTCGACTTCTTCCAACAGGAGTTCTCGAAGATCGGTGTCACGATTACACCGCGTTCGCTGGTCCAGAGCACGCTCATCAACAACGTCATCTTCGGTGAGTACGACTGCGCGGGATGGAACCAATTCGGAGGTTGCGACCAGTCGCTCAACTACGTGTGGTTCGACTCGCAGTCCGCGACTGCTGGTCTGGCCGCCGGGGGACTCGGTATGTCCGGACTTCCAGCCGGAACCCAGATCGCTGGTGCGGTGAACTTCGCGCACCAGGCCGACCCTGCCGTCGAGGCCGCGCTCTTGACCGCGATGGCATCACGACCCGGTTCCGCCGCACAGAAGTCCGCGTGGCAAACGGTGAACCGACGCTTCGCCGCCGAGATTCCCTACGTCATGTTGGACACGACGGTCAATGCGTGGGCCGCGAGGTCCAACGTGCAGAACTGGGTATCGGGAACGGCCGGTGACGGCACGACGCGCTGCCTCAGCCCTGACGCGGGATCGGCACGCTGGGACCAGATCTGGAAGAGTTAGCTCTTCTCATTAGAACTCCGAAGAAGGGGCGGCGCGAGCCGCCCCTTCTCGTGCGTCTACACCGATTCGGTGATATTGCCCGTCACGTTGCGCCACCACCACAACGTGGTCAGCGTCAACAATGCTGAGATGACGGCGAGCAAGGTGAAGGGCAGCGCCGAGTTGATGGTGAAGAGAAATCCCGACACGCCAGCAGCGATCGCGAGTGCCGCGGTGTTGGACGTCGCGTAGAGGCCCTGACGCCGACTGAGTTCACGGTGGACCGCACCTTGGCTCATCAGCGACGATATGGAAGGCGCCGACAGCGCCGCGCCGATCGACTCAAGCGAACCCATGAACAAGATGAGGTCATTGCTATGGATGTGGGGATATATAGAGAGGAAGACCGCGCCGTTGAGTAGACCGCCGAGCGCTATGTATCGGCGATTCGCGTGGTCGGCCAGCCATCCGCCGAGACCGCTCAGCGCAACAAAGGGCAGACAGAAGATGGTCCAGCTGAGTCGTATCTGAAGCGTGGAGGCATGATGTGCGTGCATTAAGAGACTCCAACAGGCTTCGTAGACGCCGATGACGAGTCCGCCGGCGCTTGCCGCCACCAAGGCGCCGGTGAGTTGCGCGCTCCATTGGAGTTTCGGCAGTGGCGTCGGGTCGTAGGCGCGGTCGCCGAGGTTGGTGCGGTAGGCGACGACCGCCGCGACGAAGCTGATCATGCCGGCGGCGAAGAACGCCCAACCGAGACTGTTCACCGAGACCACGACGCCGGCGACCGGACCGAGTGCCAGGCCCAAGAGTTGAGCGGCGATGATTCGCGAGATGGCCCGACCACGCTCGCTTTCTGAAAAGAGCGCCGCGACCGCGGACATCGACGCCACCTCGATGGCGCCCGCTGAAGCTCCTTGGACGGCTCGCGCGAGCGCGAACCACGGGGCCGAGACCGGCAGCAGATACGCCGTGCTGGCGATGCCGTAGGCGATGAGGCTGTAGATAAGGACAGGACGTCGGCCGAATCGGTCGGCCAGTCGTCCCAGGAAGAACTGGGTGACGACGCCGGCCACGAAGAACGACGCCATGATGAAGCCGATGATCGTGGGCACGCCGCCGCGGTGTTCGAGGAAGAGCGGCAACAACGGGAGGCCTAGGGTGGCACCCATCCACTGGATGGCGACGATGATCGTAAGTCGTCGAAGCGTCTGTTGGGGAGTGCTCTGAGCCACTACGCAACGCTAGCCACCTGAGTTTCACCGGAGTGGTGACATCCACGTGAATCGCCGCGGAACGAAGAGGGTGATCGCGGTGAAGAGTTGAACGTGGGAACATACGTTGCGTGCACGTGATCGAATTGATATTCGGTATCGGATGGCTCGCGTTCTGGATTTACTGGTTGGTAGCCGCGTTCTCCATGAAGCGAGGACGAAGTTCGTGGGGCCGTAACCTGCGCATTCGCGGGCTGATTGTCGTGCTGATCATCATTTTCTTTCACGCAGGCCCCGACCGGAGTGCAGCTCTCAATTCGGATCCGACGCGTGCAGGCCTCGGCCTCGTGCTCTTCGCGCTTGGTCTGTTCTTCGCCATTTGGGCGCGCGTCAATATCGGACGCAACTGGGGTGCGCCGATGTCACAAAAGATCGAGCCGGAGCTGGTCACGACCGGTCCGTATCGCTTCGTACGCCACCCGATCTACACCGGCATCTTGCTAGCGGGTATCGGATCCGCCGTGGCGCTGACCTGGACGTACCTGTTCGCGGTGGTGATCGCCGGCGCGTACTTCATCTACAGCGCCACTGTCGAGGAGCGCTACATGACCACGCAGTTCCCCGACACCTATCCGGACTACAAGCGCTCGACCAAGATGCTGGTGCCCTTCATTTTCTGACGCGTCGCCGCAATCAAAGGTTGACGACAATCTAAAGCGAACCGCATTCGATCAAGATCAAGACACCGAGTCCGAAGTACATCCACGGCAAGAACGCGGGCGCGTGTTTCGTGCCCCAGGCCACAATTCGTGGATGGCCGGTTATTTTTTGGGCCACAACGATGAACAAGAGTTCCATCGCCGCGAAGACCACGACGGTCACGACAGCATGAGCGATGCCATTGGCGCGAAGCAACGGGATCCACACAGCAATGTTGTCGCCGCCCAGAGCCAGCGTCATCACAAAGGTGGTCAACGCGCCTCGGCGATACACCTCTTTCGGCGTCTTGTCCCGGTTGCGCCACGCGTGCCACGCCAACGCCCACGGGGCCAGGCACAACAGCCCGACCCACGGCAGCGGAATCGGCGCCAAGAGCGATCCGATCCCGGCTGAGAGGATAAGGAGAGCGGCAACACCTAATGCCTGGGCGTAACTGACTCGACGAACACGATTCTTCTCAGTGACGATCAACTGTGCGGCGAAAGCGAAGAAATTGTCGAACATCGTCCCGAGGAACGCGAGGATGGCCACGATGATGACACTGAGTATCGTGTGCACGCGATGACCTTACCCGACGAGAAAAGCGAGAAATTTGGAACGGTAGGCTGTTCTCGATGATTCGTCAGGTCCTGCCACCGAGCGTGGAACAGCTTGAAGCAGCGCGACGTGTAGTCGCCGATCACTTGATTCCCACACCGACCATCACGCTTTCCCTTCGTGGGCGCCCGGTACTGGTGAAGATGGAGAGTCTCCAGCCCACGGGTTCCTTCAAGGTACGAGGAGCGTTGGCCGCTGTCGACGCCTCTCGTCGCGAGGATCCCCACGGCGCGGTCATCACGGCCTCGGCGGGCAATCACGGACTGGGCATCGCGTATGCGTCATCGGTCTTGGGCGTTCCCGCCACGGTGGTCGTTCCGGCGAATGCGTCTGCGGCGAAGGTGAAGAAGCTCGGCAACTACATGATCGAGTTGATTCAGTTTGGATCGTCGTTCGACGAAGCCCAGGCCCACGGCATGGCGCTGGCCGAAGAACGTTCGATTCGGTTCATCTCGCCCTTCAACAACTCCGACGTCATCGCCGGTCAGTCCACGGTGTTCGACGAGATTTTGTTGCAGGCGCCCGAACTCGAACACGTGGTCATCTCGGTCGGTGGTGGGGGATTGCTCTCTGGCGCGTTGATATCTCGCGACGCGCACGACCGATCGGATATCCGTATTACCGGTGTGCAACCGGAAGAGAGCGCCGCGCTCTACCACGTACTTCGAGGTGCGACCATGGCTGAAGTGGAGCACCACCCGACAATCGCCGACGGACTGGCCGGTGGAGGCGACGACGGTGCAGTGACGAACGATTTGATCGCCACGCATCACATTCCCCTCGTGTTGGTGCCGGAGATCGATATTCGTCGAGCAGTGCGAGAAGCGGCCGAGAACAACGGTGTCGTCATCGAGGGATCGGCGTCGGCGTCCTACGCCGCGATAACGAATGACCTCGTAGATGACGCCACCTCGCGCATCGGATTCATCGCGAGCGGTCGCAACATATCGCATGAGCTGTTGCTGGAGATACTGCAAGAGCCGCTGGCCTGAACGACCCGGAGCTGAAATCGTCGGCCGTTAGGGTGTGGTGATGGCCGAGTTCAAGAAATCGTACGGAATCGCGCTCGCCCTCTTTGCTTTCGCCCTCACCGTCACGGGAGTCGTGTTGGCCGCCACCGACGCTAATCCTTCGGGAATCGCCAAGGACTCGCTGGCACTGAACGGCGTACCGCCACATTCGGCGAGCCTGCTGGTGACAGTCTCAAACGGTCAGTCCTACGACGTCTCGGCGACGATCAACGCCAACTTCGACACGTCTCGCGCGGAAGCACTCGTCCACTTCCCACTGCTCTTCACGCAAACGTCCGTCGACATGCGACTGGTCGGCGACCATGTCTACGCCGAAGCGGCGGACATCTCATCGGGCAAGTGGCTCGAGATTCACTACAACCCACCTTCCTTCTTTGGCATCGCTTTGGAGATGACCCAACCGGGGCCGGACTTGGGTCTGATCAAAGGTTTCGATCATGAGAAGACGACCAAGAGCGGTTACTACACGACCTACGAGTTCTCGAGCAACGGCGTCGCACTCACCAATGCATTCGGCTCGCACAAAAGGACCGTGCTGGGCTCGATTTCCATCTCCGTCACGACCGGCAGCAGTGGCGAGGTAACTGGCGCCACCATGACCGCGCGATCGCGCCACGACATGAGCACCTTCACAGTGCAGGTCCTCTCGTATAACCAGCGCGCCGTGATCACCGCACCGTCGACGAGCGATATCAGTGCGCTCAAGGTCGCTTCATTTCATGCTCTGTTCGCCTCGACCTCGATCGCCACGCTGTTGTGGCCGGCCAACTTTGCGTCGTTGATCCAAGGCACGGCGCAACTAAGTTGAGCGCGGCGCCCCAAGTCAGTCCCGAGCCTCGCTGGCCCGCGTCGCTTGCCCTTATCGCGTGCGTCGGACTGTACCTACTGCTCCCCAATCGCCTGGTCGTCGGACCCCATTGGCTGGTGCCCGCGATCGTCGCCTTGCCGCTCGGCCCCTTATCGGCGCGCAGGCATCGACACCCCGATGAGGCCGCATGGATTCGCCAGACCGTGCTCGGACTCATTGGCCTCGTCACGCTCGCCAACATCACTTCCATGGCGCTCCTGGTGCATCACCTACTGGTCTCCCATGTCTCGCAGGGTCGCCAATTGGTCTACTCGGCAATCGCGGTATGGGCGACCAACGTCATTGTCTTCGGGCTTTGGTTCTGGGAGATCGACCGAGGTGGGCCGCATCGACGAGCCTCGGGAGAAAAACTGATGCCCGATCTGCAGTTCCCTCAGATGGAGAATCCAAACCTCGCGCCCGAGCACTGGCGCCCGCATTTCACCGACTATCTCTATACGTCGTTCGCCAACGGGACGAGCTTCGCCCCGGCTGACGCCATGCCGCTCAGTTTCCGGATGAAGGTGTTGTTCGCCACGGAGTCAGTGGTTTCATTGGTCACGATCGCTATCGTGGCGGCGCGCGCGGTCAACATCCTCCGCTAGTTAGTCCACGAGTCGATCGAGCCACCGACTCGCGCGACTCTCGCGACCATGCGTCGCTTCCGTGCGGTCGGCCCAACCGGCGAGTGCGAGACCCGCGTTGATACCCAGCCAGCGAAACGGTTCGAACTCCCAGCGCCGTCCGGCGTGTTGGACGAAGGTCAGACGGGTGAAATCCGTCTCGATCTCGGGTTGGGTGATCAGATCGGCGAGCGCCGTCGCGGCCACGCGACTCAGCACCACACCGTCGCCGGTGTAGCCACCGGCCGACGCCATACCGGTTTCGAAGTCGACACGCACGTAGGGCGAGTGGTCCCGGGGCATCGCCAACGGGCCGCCCCAGGCGTGCGTGATCGAGCCCGTCATCATGGGGAAAAGTTCGCGCAACGTGGCCTCGAGCTTCTCGAAGACCTTCTGGTTAGAGTCGAACCTGGCTTCGACTGAAGAACCGAAGTGGTACGGCGCGCCGCGGCCCCCGAAGGCGATGCGGTCGTCACTGGTGCGCTGGCCGTAGATGATGAGGTGTCGATCATCGGCGAAGGTCTCGTAGTGCGCGAACCCGACTTCGTCCCAGAAGTCCCCGCCGAGAGGCTCGGTCGCGATCATCAGTGAGTACAGCGGCACGACGGTTCGGCGCTCGCCGGGCAGGTTCGGCGTGAATCCTTCGGTCGCGCGCACCACGAAGTCGGCGTGCACGCTGGCGACGACCGTGACGACCTCCGCGCGACGACCGGGTCGGGCTGGGATGATCCGGGTGACCGCGGTGTTCTCGAAGATCATGGCGCCAAGGCGTTCATCGACGTCAGCGAGGCCGCGAACGAGTCGAGCGGGATCTATTCGTGCGCAGTGCGGCGAGAACGTCGCACCGAGAGAACCGGCGACGCGGGCGCGCTCGTCGAGGTCACTACCTTCGATCCACTCGAAGTCCGAAGTCGCGATCCCCATCACGCGAGCCGAGGCGATCTCGTCGCGAAGTCGCTCGCGCTGCTGTTCGTTTCGCGCGAAGTGCAATGTGCCGCCTTGGACGAAGCGGGCGTCGATGCCGTCGTCGCGAACCGATGCTCCGAGATCAGCAACGGCCTGTCGCAACACCTGACCCTGATGATCGAAGGCGTCTTGTCCGTAGTCTCGAATGACTCTCTCGTCGCTCAGGGGATAAAGGCCCGAGGCCCAGCCACCGTTGCGCCCCGAGGCACCGAATCCGCAGACTTCCTTTTCGAGCACCGCGATTCGTAGGTTCGGATCACGACGAAGCAGTTCTCGCGCCGTCCAGAGTCCCGTGAAACCGCCGCCGACGATGGCGACGTCGACGTCGAGGTGGTGGCGTAGGGTCGCTCGAGGCGTGACTGGTTGATCGAGTGACGACCACCACAGCGACTGCGATGGCGTCACGGTCAGATGAACTTGACGGCTCCGGTGAAGACCTCGCGCATGGTGCCAACCATGAAGTCAATATCGGCTCGCGTCGAGATCAGTGGTGGCGCGAGCTGCACGACCGGATCGCCGCGGTCATCCGAGCGGCAAATGAGGCCGCGGCGGAACATCTCCGGCGACACGTAGCCGCGCAGGAGACGCTCGGCGTCTTGTCCGGCCCAGGTCTCTTTGGTCTCTTGGTTCTTCACCAGTTCCACGCCCCAGAAGTAACCGGTACCGCGCACGTCGCCGACGATCGGAATGTCCTTCAGATCCGTGAGGCTTTGTCGGAAGTAGTCCTGGTTGGCCAGTACGTTCTCGAGTACCTTCTCGTTCTCCATGATCTCAATGCTCTTGAGAGCCACGGCGCACGAGACCGGGTGTCCGGACCAGGTGAAGCCGTGCACGAAGGACGCGTCGCCGTGCTGGAACGGCTCGGCCAGGCGGTCCGAGACGATCATCGCTCCGAGTGGGGCGTAACCGGCGGTGATTCCCTTCGCGCAGGTGATGATGTCGGGCACGTAGTCGTACTTTTGACCACCGAACCACGTGCCGAGACGACCAAAGGCGCAGATGACGTCGTCTGACACGAGGATGACGCCATAGCGGTCGCAGATCTCGCGCACCGCTTTCCAGTAGTTCGGTGGGGGAGTGAAGCAACCGCCCGCGTTCTGCACGGGTTCTAAGAAGACCGCGGCCACGGTCTCGGGACCCTCGCGAAGGATGGCCTCTTCGATCTGATGGGCTTGCCAGAGACCAAAGGCCTCGAAGTCGTTGCCGTACTGTTCGGCCCGATAGAAGTTGACCGCGGGGACCTTGACGGCGCCAGGGACGAGCGGCTCGAAGGGCTGGCGATAGGGCTCGAGTGACGTGATGGTGAGCGCACCCAGCGTGGTGCCGTGATAGGCGACGTCGCGACTGATGACCTTGTAGCGGTCGATGTCGCCACGCATCTTGTGATACTGGCGCGCCAGTTTCCACGCGCTCTCGTTCGCCTCGGCGCCACCCGAAGTGAAGAACACTCGATTGAGGTCACCGGGAGCGAGGCTGGCGATCTTCTCGGCCAGCTCGATCGCTTTGGGATGGGCGTAGGTCCACAGGGGGAAGAAGGCCATGGTCGCCATCTGTTCTGCCGCCGCGGCGCCGATGTCGGCGCGGCCGTGACCGAGCATGTTCGTGAAGAGCCCCGAAAGACCGTCGAAGTACTCGACGCCGTTGGCGTCGTAGACGCGCGTGCCCTCACCGCGCACCATGATCGGCACCTCATTGTGCTCGTCGTATGCGCCCATGCGCGACATCTGGAGCCAGAGGTGGCGCCGAGCGCGCTCGGAGTAGTTATGACTCGCGTGTTGTTCGTCCTTGAATTCAATTCCGTCGCTGATTGTGTTCAACGTCACTTGGTCCCCCATACGTATGTCTGTTTTGAAAGCTTCAAATACAGAAATGTTTCAACCTCGGTCACACCGGGAATGCTCCGAATGGAGTCATTCAAAAGGTGGACGAGGGCGTCGTCATCGACGGCAATGACTTCGGCGATGATGTCGAAGCTGCCGGCGGTCATGACGACGTAGTTCGCTTCGTCAATCGAGGCGATCTTGTCGGCGACGAGTCGCACGTCACCGTGCACTCGAATGCCGATGAGTGCTTCGCGGCCGTATCCGAGTTGCAAGGGATCGGTGATCGCGACGATCTGCATCACGCCGGAGTCCTTCAGGCGCTGCACGCGACGGCGCACGCCTGCCTCGGAGAGTCCGACTTCATTTGCGATGGCGCCGTAGGCACGACGACCGTCGCGTTGTAAGTGACTGATGATCTGGCGGTCGATCGAATCGAGACCGCTCGGCGCGGGTGAAACCGCTTCGGTTGTCGAACGCTCTGCGCTCTTCTTCGTTTGACGAATTGGTTTGGTCGCTGGCATTGGTCACTCCCGGCCCAACCTCCCGAAGGGGGTCGTGCTGCGGATAGAGACAGTATAGGGGGCTCAGGCGACGGAAAGAGTCGAAATTATCTCTTTAGGGGACGCATATCTTCGGTTTCGGTTGCGGGACCTAGGCAATCTCTGGCAGAGTGGCTCAGGGCCGCGCCACGAGGCGAGCGTTGACTGGGAGGGAATCATGCGTCGTTTGGACAATTTTGTCGGGGGTGAGTCGGTAGCTCCCAAGAGCAAAAAGTACGTAGAACTGATCAACCCCGCAACCGGCGAACCCTTCGCCGAGATGCCCGTCTCCAATGCCGCCGACGTCGACGACGCCCTCCAAGTGGCGAACGCGGCCTTTCAAAGTTGGAAGCGCACGACCCCGTCCCAGCGAAGTCGCGCCCTGCAACAGATCGCTGACATCCTCGAAGCGCACGCCGAAGAACTCGTCGCCGTAGAGGCCGAGAACTGCGGAAAGATCATCTCGCTCACCATGAGCGAAGAGATCCCGCCGATGATCGATCAGATTCGTTTCTTCGCCGGTGCGGCACGTCTCCTCGAGGGCCGCGGAGCTGCTGAGTACATGGAAGGGATGACCAGTTACGTTCGCCGCGAGCCCGTGGGCGTGTGCGGTGCGGTCACTCCGTGGAACTATCCGATGATGATGGCCGTGTGGAAGTGGGCGCCGGCGATCGCCGCGGGCAACACGATGGTCCTCAAGCCGGGCGACTCGACGCCGGCCTCCAGTGTGCTCATGGCCCAATTGATGGCCGAGGTCTTGCCGCCGGGAGTCTTCAACGTCGTGTGCGGCGACCGTGATACGGGTCGCGCGCTGGTGGAGCACTCGATCCCCGCGATGGTGTCGGTGACCGGATCGGTTCGCGCCGGTATGGAAGTCGCCTCGAGCGCGTCCCAGACCCTGAAGCGGGTTCACCTCGAGCTCGGTGGCAAGGCGCCGGTGATCGTCTTTGACGACGTCGACATCGCCTCGGCCGCAGAGAACATCGCGGTCGCCGGCTACTTCAACGCCGGTCAAGACTGCACCGCGGCCACCCGAGTCCTCGCCGGACCGAAGGTCTACGGGGACTTCGTCGACGCGTTGGCCGAGCAGGCCAGGAATACTGTCATCGGCCCGCCCGACAACGACGACGCGCTCTTCGGCCCAGTCAACAACGTCAATCAGTTCCAACGAGTGACCGGGTTTCTCGGTCGCGCTCCCGGACACTCGTCGCTGGTGGCCGGTGGCCACCAGGTGGGCGACCGCGGTTACTTCATTGAGCCGACCGTCGTCGCCGATCTACAACAAGACGACGAGATGATCCAGAGCGAGATCTTCGGACCCGTCATCACCGTGCAGAAGTTCAGTGACGAGGCCGAAGCGCTGGCCTGGGCCAACGGTGTCGACTACGGACTCGCGTCATCGGTCTGGACGAGCGATCACGGTCGCGCCATGCGATTCACGAGGGACCTCGACTTCGGGTGCGTGTGGGTCAATACGCACATTCCGCTGGTGGCCGAGATGCCCCATGGTGGTTTCAAGCGCTCCGGCTATGGCAAAGACCTCTCGATGTACGGCTTCGAGGACTACACGCGCGTGAAGCACGTGATGCACAACATCGAGTCGTGAGATCAGAGAAGCAACGCTGGATCTTCAGTGGTGACACCATTACGTGACGAGGAATCGCGCGGGGGTGCCGATAGGGTTCGTGGCAGTACCGGGGGAAGGATCGATCGTTGACGAACACGGACGACGCAGTGGTTTCGAACGAGGATCAGACTCTCCGTGCAGGCCACGCGAAAGCGCGCGAGGGTATAGTCGCCGGATGACGAACGGCACCGTTGATTCGACCGTTTCGCGCCTAGGTCGCGACAGTGACGGTTCGTCCGAAGGTCGAAAATCGATAGCGCATCTGGAGCACGTCACGAAGATCTTCGACGAGGTCCCGGCCGTCGACGACCTGAACCTCGAGGTGTACGAGGGTGAGTTCTTCAGCCTGCTCGGACCATCGGGCTGCGGTAAGACGACAACGTTGCGGATGCTCGGCGGGTTCGAGGAACCGACGTCGGGCAAGATTTATCTCGGCGGGCAAGAAGTGACCTACACCGCGCCCTATCACCGCGACGTCAACACGGTCTTCCAGTCCTACGCCCTCTTTCCGCACCTGGACGTCTTCAGCAACGTGGCGTTCGGGCTCCGCCGCCAGCACACGTCGAAGGCCGATGTCGTCAAAAAGGTCGGCGACATCCTGGAGATAGTTGACCTCCCGAATTTCGAGAAGCGACGCCCGGTGCAACTTTCTGGTGGTCAGCAGCAACGGGTGGCGCTGGCCCGGGCGCTCGTGAATGAACCTACGCTGCTCTTGCTCGACGAGCCGATGTCCGCGCTGGACGCCAAGTTGCGCCACCAAATGCAGATCGAGCTCAAGCGGATCCAAACTCGTGTCGGCATCACCTTCCTCTACGTGACGCACGACCAGGAAGAGGCCATGACGATGTCGGACCGCATTGTGGTGATGCGCCACGGCAAGATCGAGGGGATCGGATCCCCCAAGGACATCTACGACAATCCCACGACTGAGTTCGTGGCTACCTTCCTCGGTGCGTCGAATCTTTTGAACGGTCATGTGCTGTCGCGAAACGCTGGACTGGCGTCGGTGAGTGTGGACGGTGCAACCCTCAACGTGCGCGAGTCTCGACTTCCCGACGTGGGCGCATCGGGCGCCGTCAAGGTTGGCGTGCGACCCGAAAAGATCAGTATTGTTCCGTCGAACTCAACGCCGCCGTCGGGTCATAATTCGCTCAAAGGTCGCGTGAGGGTATCCACTTTCACTGGCGTCGGCCACCAATATCTCGTGCAGATGGCCTCGGGGGACGACATCACGGTGTACGCACAGAACATCGGCGAAGAACTCGCGCCACGCAGCGGCGAAGAGGTGCTGCTCACGTGGCCCGTCGAGCACACGTTTGCCGTATGGCCGATGACCAACATCGAAGAAGAGCTCGAAATTGAGGGGAGCATTGATGAGTAAGAACGAAGAAATGGCAAATCCAGGAATCGATCCGTCATTCTGGCGGGGCATGACTCAGCCGCGAATCTCGCGCCGTCAGGCGCTGGGCTACGCGGGGGCGGGGGCGTTATCGACGCTCTTGTGGGACACCATGGCGGGTGCGAGCTCGCTGCCCAACGCCAGCATGGGAACGAAGTCGTGGTGGGCGAAGCAGAAGTTGCACCACACGGTCAACTTCGCGAACTGGCCGTATTACATCGACGTGCTGAAGGGGAAGCATCCATCGCTCGAGCACTTCACGTCAACCACCGGTATCGCGGTGAACTATTCCGAGGTGATCCAGGACAACGCGTCGTTCTACCAGAAGATTCGGCCGTCACTGGCCGCCGGTCAGTCCACCGGCTACGACATCATCGTCATGACGAGCAACAATCCGCAGCTGGGCTATCTCATCGAACTCGGATGGCTCGTGCCACTGGATCACGCGATGATGACCAACTACGAAAAGAATGCGGGTCCGTTGATCAAGAGCCCCTCGTGGGACCCGGGCAACAAGTACACGATGGCCTGGCAGTCGGGCTGGACGGCGGTGGGCTACAACTCGAAGTTGGTGAAGAGCCCCGGCAACAGTGTCGACATCCTCTTTTCGAAGAAGTACGCGGGACGTGTCGGGATGATGAGCGACGTCAACGAGCTGGGGAGCGTGGGGCTCCTCGCGATCGGTGTGGAACCCGCCACCTCCACCGAGAAGGATTGGTCCAAGGCGGCAACGAAGCTTCAGCTTCAAAAGAGCGACGGCATCGTCGCGGGTTACTACGACCAGAGCTACATCGAACACCTGAAGAACGGTGACACCGTGGTATCCCAGGTGTGGTCGGGGGACATTTTCCAGGCCGATCTCAACTCCAAGTACAAGGACCTCGTGCTGATGATTCCGCAGGAGGGAGCGATGTTGTGGACGGACAATATGTGCATCCCCATCCACGCGGCCAATCCCAAGGACGCCATGACGATCATGGACTATTACTACGGTCCGCAAGCTCAGGCGGTCGTCGAGTACTACAACGACTACATCTGCCCGGTCCCCAGCGCCAAGCAGGCATTGCTGCACCCTTCGGGCTGGGAGGCCACGGCGCTCAGGTCACTCAAGACTGAGATCGGCCTCGCGTACTCGGTGACGGCCGACTCATCGATCGTGTTCCCGACGCCTCAGCGGGTCAAGGAGTCGAAGAACTACTACCAGTTCAAGAGCCAAGAGGAGATCAATGCGTGGAACGCTCTGTTCCTACCCATCATCCAAGGAGCATAGGCAGGTCGCATTCGCGCGCGAAGTGGGGCAAGAGACTTTCGCCCTATCTCTTGAGTCTGCCGGCAGGTCTGTGGCTGCTTCTGTTGTTTTTGGTGCCGCTCTTCATCATGCTGTCCATGTCGCTCAAGACATGCAGCCCGGCCTCCGGGCAGTGCTACATGACGTGGAACTGGGGCGAATTGCCCCACCAGGTGAGCCTGTACCGCGCTCAGTTCTACACGAGCCTCCTTTTTGCGGCGTGCGCGACACTCATCGACCTCGTGATCTCGTTCCCCATCGCCTACTGGATTGCGTTCTACGGCGGACGGCGCAAGAACTTCTTTCTGATCATGCTCTTGGTGCCGTTCTTCGTGTCATTCATCATCCGGACGTTGGTGTGGGAGTTCATACTGTCCAATAACGGCTTCGTGCTCAGTTTCTTGAGGAACAGCCATTTGGTCTCGGCGAACTTCCACGTACTGGGAACGGGCTTCGCCGTCATTGCGGGACTGGCGTACAACTACCTGCCCTTCACCGCGTTGCCGCTTTACGTCGCGATCGAGCGCATAGACCGGCGCGTGCTTGACGCCGCGCACGATCTCTACGCCAACCGGCGCGCCGCCTTCATGCGGGTGATCTTGCCCCTGGCGGTGCCCGGCATCTTCGCTGCGTTCTTGCTCACTTTCATTCCGGCCTTCGGCGATTACGTGAATCAGGAGATATTGGGCGGGACGGCCAACACCATGATCGGCACGGTGATCCAGAACCAGTTCCTCATCAACTCTGACTACGCCGGAGGAGCGTCGCTGTCAGTGGTACTGCTCGCCGTGTCCCTGATCGGCATCTGGGCCTACGCGCGAGTACTCGGTTCGCGAGCGATCGAGGAGTACATATGAGCCTCGCCTCGACCATGGAGCGTTCGGGCGTGAAGCGAGACCTCGACCGAGGTGGTGTTCGTCGCCGCCGCTGGGGACGATTCGCGTTACCGGCGTTCTCGTGGCTGGTCATCGCGTATCTGGTCTTTCCCATTGCAGTGATGATCATCTTCAGCTTCAACAAGGTCGTGACCGGGCTCCAACTCGTGAGTTTCACCTGGAACGGCTTCACGTTCGACTGGTATCGCCAGTGGAGCAATGTGCCGGGCCTCACTTCTGCGTTCTGGCTCTCGATCCGCCTCGCCGTCGTCTCGATGATCTTTGCCACGGTGCTGGGAACACTGCTCGCCATCGCACTCGTGCGCTATCGCAAGCAGCGATTCCGCGGAAAGGGAGTCATCGAGCAGGTCCTCTTCGTCAACATCGCGGCCCCTGAGATCGTGATGGGCGCGTCACTGCTCGGTCTGTTCGTGACCTTCAACATCGGGCGCGGTTTCCTGACGTTGGTGCTCGCGCACGTCATGTTCTCGATCGCCTACGTCACGGTGACGGTGCGGGCGCGTCTCTCGCTTTACGATCGCTCACTCGAAGAGGCCGCTTACGATCTCGGCGCCAACCCCGTCACGACGTTTCGGCTGGTGACGTTGCCGCTCATCATGCCCGGGGTACTCGCCGGCGCCTTGATGGCGTTCGCGTTGTCGATCGACGACTTCGTCACCTCGAACTTCGTTTCGGGTTCGACCGCCCCGTTCCCTGTGTGGGTCTACGGTGCCACGCGAGTCGGTACGCCGCCCCAGGTCTTCGTCTTCGGCTCGGTGATCTTCGCGGTGGGTATCGCCTTTGCCGTCATAAGCATCTTCGTCTCCAAGAAGCAGGTCTGATCCCGTTTGGTCGATTTGATTACGCCTGAATGAACCGCCCTGCAGCGGCGCCCGTTCTCACGCGCCTGCGTCGCGAATGACTACCGTGGATACGACTCCCACAACCAGAAAGGGTGATCAACGATGATCATCGGTGTTCCCAAAGAGATCAAGACTGACGAATACCGCGTGGCTCTGACACCGGCGGGAGCACGAGAGCTCACCGGCGCGGGGCACCGCGTACTCATCGAGCGTGGCGCGGGCCTCGGCTCTTCGATCGCCGACGCCGACTATGTGGCCAACGGAGCGACCATTGTGGAGTCGGCCGACGAGGTCTGGTCCGAGAGCGAACTCCTTATGAAAGTAAAAGAACCGATCGCGCCCGAGTATCACCGCTTGGCCGCCCACAAGAACCAAGTGCTCTTCACGTACTTGCACCTGGCTGCTTCGCGCGAGTGCACCGATGCGCTGGTCGCGGCCAACAACGTGGCCATCGCCTACGAAACGGTTCGTCTCCGTGACAATTCTTTACCACTGCTGACACCGATGAGTGAAGTCGCCGGCCGAATGGCGCCGTTGATGGGCGCGCACTACCTCATGCGCCCAGGCGGAGGACACGGGACGTTGATCAGTGGCGTGCCGGGCGTGGCGCCCGCTAATGTCGTGGTAATCGGTGCGGGAGTCTCGGGACTCGCGGCCGCCACCATGGCCGCCGGTCTTCACGCCAACGTCAAGATCCTCGATCGCAATCTCGAGCGACTACGCCAAGTCGACATTCATTTCGATGGCCGAGTGCAAACCATTGCGTCCTCGACACTCGCGCTCGAGAACGCCTGTCTCGAGGCCGATATCGTCATCGGTGCGGTATTAGTGGTTGGCGCCAAAGCACCCAAGCTCGTGAGCAACGACCTGGTCGCTCGGATGCGACCGGGTTCGGTACTGGTCGACATCTCCGTCGACCAGGGCGGCTGCTTCGAAGCGACCCATCCGACGACGCACTCCGATCCGGTGTTCGAGTTCAACGGCTCGATCTTCTACTGCGTCGCCAACATGCCGGGCGCGTTTCCCTACACGTCGACCTACGCGCTCGCGAACGCCACGTTGCCGTACGCCATGGAACTCGCGCGCCACGGTTGGCGAGAAGCGGTGGTCGCCGATGACGCGCTCGCCGAGGGCGTGAACGTCGTCGAAGGTGCCGTGACGTACGGTCCGGTGGCCGAAGCACTGACTATGCCCTTCAGTCCACTACGCTCGCTCCTGTAATCGACGACGGCTTGGGGCGACGCCATCGTCACGAGATCTCGTTTCTAGTACTTCGTGGGGGATTCAATGTCGGACGCATCAGTTAGTCACGTCGTGCACGCCGAGGTACCGGACCCGCGACGTTGGTTCGCGCTCGTGGTCATTGGCATCGCCCAGTTAATGGTGATTCTCGACGCGTCCATCGTCAACATCGCGCTGCCTCACGCTTCACTTCCGAAAGCGCTCGGCGGTTTGGCGATCGCCCAGAAGAACTATCAATGGGCGATCACCGCGTACACGCTTACCTTCGGCGGTTTTCTCCTGCTCGGCGGCCGCATCGGTGACTACGTGGGCCGCAAGCGGGCGTTCCTGATCGGTCTCGTTGGCTTCGCGGGAGCGTCATTACTTGGTGGGTTCGCACAGAATCAACAGTGGCTCTTCGGTGCACGTGCGTTGCAGGGGCTCTTCGGTGCGCTGCTCGCGCCGGCGGCGTTATCGCTCATCTCGGTGACGTTCACTGACTCCAAGGAACGCGCCCGGGCTTTTGGTGTCTACGGCGCGCTCTCCGGTGTGGGCGGCGCCATCGGTCTCATCGCCGGCGGACTTTTGACGCAGTACCTCTCGTGGCGTTGGTGCCTGTTCGTGAACACGCCCATGGCGATCATTGCCTTCTCGCTCGCGGTGCCGAACGTGAAAGAGTCCAAGGTTGAAGGCAATACGCACTACGACATCCCCGGAGCTCTCACGGCGACCATAGGGATGTTGAGCGTCGTCTTTGGCGTGTCCCAGGCGTCGACCGACGGATGGGGGTCGACGAGTTCGTGGCCGTATCTGGCCTTCGGCGCCTTCCTTCTCATCGTCTTCTTCGTGATCGAACGTCGTATCAAGGAACCCTTGTTGCCACTGCGTCTGCTCACCGACCGCGTGCGGGCCGGTGCGTTTTTGGCGCAGCTCTTCGTCGGACTCGGACTGTTCGGGATGTTCTTGTTCATGACCTTCTACTTCCAGAACGTTGAGCAGTATTCGGCTGTGAAGACCGGTCTCTTGTTCATGCCGTTCTCCATCGGCATCATCGTGGCCGCGGGGATGACCAGCCAGTTGCTTCCGAAGGTTGGACCACGTCCCTTGGCGACCATCGGGAATTTGATGGCGGCATCCGGCATGTTGTACCTCTCCTTTATCAAGGTCCACAGTTCGTATTTGGCGGGCGTTATGCCGGCCATGATCGTCACCAGCCTGGGACTCGGCGTCGCGTTCGTCTCCATCGCCTCGACGGCGCTCTTCAACGTGCGGCCCGACGACACCGGTGCCGCGTCGGCCGTCCTGACGACGTCACAGCAGATCGGCGGTTCCTTCGGTACCGCGATCGCCAACACGATCGTCGTCTCCAGCGGCGCCGCATTCATGGCGGCCGCCTTGAAAGCGCATCCCGCACTTTCGTCGAAGGCAAAACTCTTGTTGATCTCGACGTCGCACGTCCACGGCTACGACGAATCGTTCCGATTCGGAGCGCTGATGCTCTTTATCGCCGCGGTCTTGTTCTTCGGGCTTTCGAATATCGACCGGCACCATCTCGGTCAACACGACGAAGCCGAGGAGATCTATCCGGCCTCGACGTAGGGACAGTGGCGACAGCCGCTCTCACAGCACGTGCCGCGCGCCAGGTGCGTGGCCGCGGTCAAGACCATGAGACCCGACGAGGGGTCGCGGTACATCGACTCGCCGGCGAAGGTGGCGCGTTCGTGCGCCGAGATGATCGCTTCATAGTCTGGCCGCGACGGGTCGCACCGACTCGGGTGCGGCCGGGGCACCGTGGAACTCATCAAGTCAAACTAACGATTACTCGTCGATCCGCAGTACGACCTTGCCGAACTTGCCAGGTTGTGCGAAGTACTCATAGGCCATCGCGACGTCTTCCAACGAGAAGCTTTGCGCGACGGGTACGCGGATTTCGCCCGTCCGCCATCGTGGGATGAGTGTGTGGCTCACCCGATCGGCGACCTCGGCCTTCTCGGCGCGCGAACGTCCGCGCAGCGTCGAACCGGTCAACGACGAACGCGTCGCCATGAAGGTCAGCAGGTCGAGATCGACCCGCGAACCGCCACCGCTGACGCCGATGACCACGACGCGCGCGAAGGTCTTGAGGAGTGACTGCGCGACACCCAAATGGGCCGCGCCGACCAACTCGAGGATGACATCCACCCGGTCGACGGCGCCCACCTGATCGACGGTGACGGTCTCGTCGGCGCCACATTCGCGTAGCTGGTCATGGTGCTCGCTGGTGCGCGTGACGGCGGTCACGTGCGCGCCGAGCGCGTGTGCGATCTGCACCGCCGCGATACCGACCCCGCCGGTCGAACCGGAGATCAAAACGCGTTCGCCCGCGCTGACGTGTGCCTGGGTCACGAGCGCATCGTGGGCGGTAGTGAAGGCCTCGGGGAATCCGCCGGCCTGGTCCCAACTCACGTGATCGGGTACGAAGAGTAGGTGTTCGCTCGGTACCAGCGCGTGCGTCGCCTGCGCGCCGCCGCCGACGATGGCGCACACCCGTCGACCCAACAGCGGCTCGTGCACCCGGTCCCCGACAGAACTGACCACTCCGGCGAGCTCCATTCCCGGAATGTCGGCGGGCCAACCTTCGGGAGCGGGGTAGTAGCCGTCGCGCTGCATCAAGTCCGCGGCGTTGATACCGGCGCCTCGCACGGCGACGACGACGTCGAGGGGACCGGGGTTGGGAGTCTCACGTTCCTCGATGTCGAGCTTGCCATTCTTGATCACTACGCAGCGCACTCGAGAAGCCTACGACGCGTTGCACGTGATGTTCGGCCGTTAGGGTCACGGGATGACCATTTACGACATCCCTGTGCACACCCTCGACGGTGAACCAAGTTCACTCGCGCCCTACGCCGGCAAAACGATCCTGGTCGTGAACGTCGCGTCCAAGTGCGGCCTCACGCCACAGTACGAAGGACTCGAGCGTTTGCAAAAGACGTATGAGGACCGTGGCTTCAGCGTCGTCGGCTTTCCGTCGAATCAATTCGCGGGACAAGAGCCCGGCACCGCCGAAGAGATCAAGACGTTCTGTTCGACGACTTACGGCGTCACCTTCCCCCTGTTCGAGAAGATCGACGTCAATGGTGAGGATCAAAACCCGATCTACACCGAACTCAACAAGAGCACCGACGCCGAGGGTTATTCCGGCGACATTCGATGGAACTTCGAGAAGTTCTTGGTCGGTCCTGACGGATCAGTGCAACGTTTCTCTCCAACGGTGACGCCGGAGGATCCAACGCTCGTCAGCGCCATCGAAGCTTCGCTGGATTAGCCGAGTCCTATCGTGCGATGGAGTCGCACGTAGGTGGGCTCGAACCCGTAGCCCAGCCAGAAGTTCCGCGCTCGACGGTTCGTGATGCGCCAATTCGTTTCGACGAATTCGAAGCCGGCGTTGCGGGCGTCACGCAGTCCAGCGTCGACCATGGCCGTGCCGACGCCGAGTTGTCGGTGCTCCGCGTCCACGGTGACCGCGCTGAGGTGCAAGGTTCGTTCGAACGAGCCGCGCCGAGGCGGCAGCGGAAAGGTGATGCACTGGGCCACGGCGTGCCCTTCGAACTCGACGATGTAATGGTGCACTTCAGGGTCTTCCAGGGTTTCGAGTAGATCGTCGCGCTTGGAGCTGTGATCGACGCCAATGGAGAAACTCGGCCCCACACGCTGGACGTTGTCGAGCTCGTCGTCGAGGGCCACCGCGAGTTCTAGGTCGTCGAGATTCCCCCGACGCAGCGAGTAGCCGGCGGGCAGTTCGTGATCGTGATCGACGTCGAGTCGCAGGACCCCGCGCGTGTGCATCCGGGCGAATCCCATCTCGTACCACGGCTGGGTCGAGCCAATGTCGTCGATAGTCCAGACGTAGTGCTCGAGGGCTCCGCGTTCGATCCACGTCGCGCCGGCCGAACTGTAGAGGTCGCTCAGTATGTCAGTGTTATCGAACGAGGCGCCGTCCGGACCGACCCACACGCCATTGCCGTAGGGCTCGCTTTCGAGCAGCGCGCCGAAAAGGTGACCAACGATCACGCCCTGTTGCTCGGCCACCCATGTCTGGTCGGTCAACTCGCTTAGCGAATTCGAGAGTACCTGGGTGGTGATCTCGGGGTTGACTAGAGGTTGCAGTTGCGCATCGAGAGCCAAGCGATCGACGATACGGTCAACGACTTGGTCGACATCGTTCAACTCCAGCGGTCGCACTGTCGTCATAAAACCACCCTATGCGTGACCTGTGCCAAAGTTGCCGAGTGAGTATTGCCGCATCGTTGTTCGACATGGATGGCCTCTTGATCGATTCTGAGATCTTGTGGCACAAAGCCGAAGTCGAAATTTTCGGAGCGCTCGGCGTGCCGCTCTTCGAGAGTTCGAGCCGTTCGACCAAGGGTGTGTTCGTCAATGAGGTCGTCGACTACTGGTACGCGCGCTATCCGTGGAATGCGCCGACCAAGAACGACGTCGTCGGGTTGCTCCTGGAACGTGTCGGGTCGCTCGTCGAATCTGAAGGTCGACTCTTGCCTGGGGCGACGCGTGCGTTGGATCTCGCGAGTGCGCGCGGGCCGATCGCCTTGGCCAGCTCGACACCGTTGTCGTTGATCGATCGTTGCCTCGCACACTTCGACCTCACGACTCGATTCGCGTCAATACATTCGGCGGAGTTCGAACCTTACGGAAAGCCGCACCCCGGGGTCTTCCTCACCGCCGCTTCCTCGCTCGGGATCGAACCAACACGCTGTCTCGTATTCGAAGATTCAACCGCTGGCGTAATAGCGGCGCGAGCTGCGAGCATGAAGGTCATCGCGGTGCCCACGCCAGAGGACCGTGATGCAATTGAGTTCCGCTTGGCCGATCTTTTACTTGACACACTGATTGAACTCTCCCCGGTCTGGCTTGACGAACAATTTTCCTAGCCAGTGTGTCCATACTGACTCCGTCGAAACGCAGAAAATCTCATCTTGGTTTGCTTCGAAACACGTCGTCGACTCGCACGATGCAAAGTTCAACATGTGAGATCGGAGTTGAGCTGTGAGTTCATCGCACCTCGTCGCTCGGGTGGTTGAAGTTGTGCGTATATATATGGCGACATTTCTGGGCGAGATTCGTGGGACCGTGCCTATCGGTTCGTTTTCATTCGATCTGACCTTGGCGCAAGTCGAATCTGTCGAAAGACGGTGAGTCCAATGGTGCCTTTTGACCAGAGCCCATTCGGTTCCCGTGCCTAATTTAATAATCAACGACTTTCACCGTTAACACAATGGATAAGGCGAATAAGGGCTAAAAAGCAACGAAATCACAATGAAAAACCTCGCCCTTGACAATTAGTGCGCTTTCCGTGATACTTATTCACCGCAGGGGCTGACAGGAGATTATCGTGCGTAAGGTCTCTTCCACCTCGGTGAACGTTGTCCGTCATGTCCCACGCCACGGACGCGTTACCGACACAGGAAAAATTTCGAGGGCATTCCGACGCGTCGGACCGATGCTCACATCTCTCATCGTGGTCGTACTGGCGATGAACGTGTCGCCGATCATGACGTCCGTCTCGTCGGCGACGGGCGGAGTGACCTTCGACCAGTGTGCGAACGGGAATGGCTCCGGGCCTACGTGCTCGTGGATCAACGGTGACTTGCAACACAGCAACTCCACTTACTTCGAAGGCGACTCGACGCCGCAGCGCATAGCACTGACCGGTTTGACTCCTGGTGCCAGCGACTCGGTGACAATCGATTACGCCACCACTCAAGGTGGACTACACGCGTACGACTTCCTCACGTCGTACAACGCATCTGAAAATTGGATCCAAGCGTCTGATGTGTGCAGCGGGATCGCGAACTGCACCGGGACCGGCACGACGGTCGCGAACACGTCTTCACTTCTGATTCCCCTTGACAACAACATTCCCGTCGCAAATCGAACGCTGGTCGAAAGTGGCCAGCACTTCATCATGGTCGGTGGGGCGCTTACCTCGGCTTCTAATCCCACGATCGTCTCAGGTTCCTACTCCGGAAATAGCACGACCGAGATCCAGGTGTTCTTCACAGTCGGTTCGAATGGCGATGTCGCACTCTTCTTCGGCGCGCATGTCGCTTCAGAACACGATTGGGGTCTGGGCTCAGGCGCTGCGAGCATTAACGGTTCTCCGTACCACGTCATATTCGCCGCACTTAATGGCGCTTCCGTCGGCTCTCGGGATAACCAGATGGCCGCGAACGTGATTCCACCTCCAGCCACTCCGACTTTCACGACGACGGCCAACCACTCGGGCACCTCACTCGTGCTCGGTTCGACTGGCACGGTCAATGACACTGCGACGGTTTCAGGTAGTACTGCCGGCAGTCCCGTCCCGACCGGCACGGTCACCTTCTATCAGTGCGGTCCGCTCACCGCGATCGCGACCTGCAACGCTTCCTCGAGCAACGAGACGACCTACGGCCCGGTTTCCCTCAACGGCTCGGGCGTCGCGAGTTCTCCTACAACGTTCACGCCGACCGCCGCTGGCACGTATTGCTTCGGCGCCTCCTACACCAGTGGTGACGGAAACTACGCGAATGCCGTGGACAACACGACCGGCACTCCCGTGTCCGCGGAGTGCCTGACTGTCACGGCGAATGTCCCGCCTTTCGGCACCACGGCCAACCACTCGGGCACCTCGCTCGTGCTCGGTTCAACTGGCACGGTCAATGACACGGCGACTGTCACGGGCATCACCGGCGACCCCACCCCGACAGGCTCGGTCACCTTCTATCTGTGCGGCCCGCTCAGCGGCAACGCGACCTGCAACGCTACCTCGAGTCACGAAACTACCTTCGGCCCGGTTTCCCTCAACGGCTCGGGCGTCGCGAGTTCTCCATTGACGTTCACTCCCACCGCCACCGGCACCTACTGCTTCGGCGCCTCTTACAGCGGTGACGGGAACTATGGCAGCGCCACGGACAACACCTCCAGCAGCCCGGTCTCCTCAGAATGCCTCACGGTCACCGCGGCCCCGTCGACCACCACCACCAACAGTTCGGTGAGCGGTGCGGTCGTCTTGGGCACCGACGGCACGGCCAGCGACACGGCGACCATCTCGG
>Ga0209006_10000160_pt1 | contig 71665 bp, 62 predicted proteins | sample JacPin_JW_Ref_O2_FD_188567 | JGI IMG/M metagenome (GOLD analysis project Ga0209006, IMG submission 188567) | Forest soil microbial communities from Algoma, Ontario, Canada - Jack Pine, Ontario site 1_JW_Ref_O2 (SPAdes) (version 2) | ecosystem: Environmental > Terrestrial > Soil > Boreal... | reverse complement strand
TCTGCCAGTAGAGAACAAAAACGATCCAGACCACGGGAAAGAAAGCTTCGTAGAACCAAAGCATGCGGACCTCCGGGCGCTAAGAATACTACGTAGGCGTAGGGCACCCGCCGGACCAAAGTCGTTTGGAAAGTATCCTAGGTAGCTACGTTCGTTCCCGCCGTTGAATCCTGACTCGTATTCTTCCAAACTTGGCTCATCCGAGCAGTTAGAGACTTCCCGAATTGCGAAAGCTCTCTAATGATTGAGTCGAGTTGTTCGGGTGTCAGGTTAATAATACCGTTAGTATCGAGGAGCCGTTGGGCGGTTTGTGTTTCGTAGTGCTTTGTTGGAGAGCCTTGATTATGAAGACAGCAATGCCGAGCCAACTCGATTTCCCGAACGGTCGCAAATCCTTCGACCGTTGTTAAGTCAATTTTGAAACGGTCGTCGTATTCCTCTATCTGTCTAAATAGATGTTCGCTTTTGTAGCTTTTATTGGATGGATGTCTCTTGTCCAGCATCCGCTTCTGAGCATCCAGAAATGATTTGTTTAAGCTTGCCAACAAAGCAATAGCCATCGCAGCAAGAGCTTCTCTCTGCTCTAGCCAATGGATTTCTTCGTATCCGATGACTTCTGCCGTCAACGCTCGCTGATCGCCGTCCACGTCTTCGGTAAATCCAAAATACAGCTTTTCTGTTGCCTCGTTATGTGTCTGTTCGAGCACCGAGTGGGCAGCAAGATACGCATCACGGACGCGATGATTCAGCGAGTCCTGAAACATCTGCCCCTCAAATTTGAACAAGTCAAAGTTCAGCCAAGTCATATCGCCTCCTCATTAGGATAGGCGAATCGGGGGCATTCACCCCGGCCCGAAAAAGAACGTTGGCTGATGAGATAATCGTGTCAGATCCTCAACTCGGCGAATCTTCCAACGATAACGCTGATTTTGTTCGCAAGTTCCGTGAGGACTGGAATAACCGACTCACCTTTCCACCGACCGATCTTGTCGAACGCTACATAGAGCGAAAACTCCAACTTCGACCGCGCTGTCAGAGCGGGGTCAAGCCATTCTTTCTCTGTGTCGAAGCCGGAGATGATGAATGTGCGGAAAACAGCAGTCGGGATGGTAACTTGCATTTTCCACGGAGCCACGATCAAGGGCAAGGTGCGGTGTTTGTTTTCGCGGTGAAGCTCGTGAAGGATGGTCAGTGGATCGTCCGCCGGATTCGCAGCATTGTATGGCTGGAGCCGTTCGATGAGATCACGAGCGCCATTGTCCAGAATTCCCTTTACCTGTCGGTCGTAACTAGTGAGTTCGTCTCTTGTCGCGGGCTTAGTTTCCTTGATGGGGAAACCAATGCGGGTCGGGTGGTCCCGCCGATAAGCGTCAGTAGAGAGCATCCAAGCGATGTACTCGAGCGACGAACCCAAGTGGTCGATGATCTCACCAGCAATGACCGCGAATCGGAGAGGAATCACGCGCTTGGCATGGAACTCAACAAGTTCCTTGGCCGCCTTCTGCTTGTCATCATTGAGACCACCTTCGGGGCGTTCACGGAGAAAGGCGACGATCTGGGAGTCGAGATTGCCGATGCCCTCTTCGGCCCGTTTTAGTTTTTCGTAAACGCCCGCAAGCTTTTCCGGCGAAAGAAGCACGGCTGCCATGATCCCTCATCATGGTAACCGTCAAAGATGATGTAAAGGGATAATTACCAAAAAAAATTGAGTAGCTGTCGATTTTCGGTCTCCCGAACGACTATCTGATAACAGAACGATCAGCTACGGCTTTGAGTCACAGGAAACAGGGAGCCACAGGAAACAAAGGAGGAATGGATGAAGTACGTCTGTTTGGGATACTACGACAAAGGCAAACACGAAAGCATGACCGAGGGCGAGCAACACGCGATGTTTGACACATGCTTTGAATACGACGACAACCTCCGCGCCAACGGGCATTTTGCCGGTGGAGAAGCGCTTCAGCCGGCGGAAACCGCCTTGACGCTGTATTGGAAGAATGGCAAAGTCGCAACTACGGACGGTCCCTATGTGGAAACGAAGGAACAACTCGGCGGCATTCTCGTCCTTGAGGCGCGGGACATGAATCATGCGATACAGCTCATGACGCAGCATCCGGCCCTGAAGTACGGCAGCATTTTCGAGATTCGGCCAGCGGCGGACTTGAACGAAATGATGAAGGCAAGCGAGCAGCGGCGGCGAAAGGATACCTCGCGATGAGGGCGGCCACGAGGAAAGAATGATGACGGAAAGACGATTGGTATCTCCGCCTTGGTACTGGTAATCAGCATCTGCTTCCTTGTGCCGAAGCGCGGCGGCAGAGTCGGAGTTGCAAAGTGGTCCGACGGAACGGCCGCACCCATGCATCAAGAGTAACTGCATCAAGAGTAGATTAACCACTATGCAATCGAGAGATCCCACTGAGTTCCGGCATGGCAACCCGAGTGGTCTGCCCAGCGAAGCGTCGGCCATCCCGGAAGTTATGCGTCTGTTGGAGAAACATCCCCATTACACTCATCGACTCGGGCCGGGGCGATGATCTCTCAATGAAAGTAAACGCCTGGTTACGTCAAGTTGCCTTGCCGGTCCTGTCCATATGGGCCTGAGGCAAACCGTCCATCAGAACTCACATTCCGCAACTTGCTTCAGAAGCCGAAGAAGTGTCTCGCGCTCCTCCGAGTTTATCTGCCGCCGGACACTCTCATCGGCGGTCACCCGAGCTTTGATTAGCCGCTCTCGGTACTTCCTTCCTTTAGCCGTCAGCTGGACTTGAATTGCTCTGCGCGATTTTGCCCTGTGCTCCGACACGAGTCCTTCCTTGGCCAGTGACTTGATAGCCCGGTGCACGACAGTCCGGTCGAGACCCAGGAGCGTGGCGATCTGATTCTGATTCAGCGTCGTTCCGCCACGCAATGTCGACAGGATAAAGCCGCGTGTCGCCGAGCACTGGGTTTTTCGCTCTAGTTTCTTTCCCACCGAGAAATACGCTGCTGCGACATGGGCGAGTACCGAGTCTTTCAGAATGTCATTGGGAATCTCTTTCCTAGGGAGGATGTTCATAGGACGGTCACCGTGGCATCGAGAGGTCTTCGCCACTGCGGTGGCTCATTGTGGGCACGCGATTTCTTCCCGATCGCAATCACCATCACAATCTCGTGGTGCCGGTCGGACAACCCCAGATATTGAGAGAGCCTGCGGCCGTCAAAGCCTTCCATCGGACAGGTGTTCACTCCCAGCGCTTCGGCAGCGATCATCAGATTCTGGCAAGCCAACGATGTACTCTTCGTCGCCCACTTGAACAAGTCCTGCCGGGAGAGGGGCGGCATCCCGATCACCATCCGCAGATTTAGCAGCCGGAAGAACGCCCGTTTGATCGCAGCAAACATTCCGAATGGCCCCGGTAGGAAGAGGATCCGACCGATCTTTGCTTTCCGCTCGTAGTCGCGAAGTTTTTCTTCGGTGAAGTTGCTTTCGCGCATCCACTCCAGCTGGCCTTGCGCCGTGGTCGACAGCGATCCAAGGTCGGCAACGGCCACGACCAATGCGGAGGCGGTTTCCGCGGGTTTCTGTCCGAGGCACAGTTTCGCCACCGTGGCCTTGTTTGCCCCGGACCCCACCCAATAAAACTTGTAAGGCTGGCTGTTAAAACTTGAGGGGGCATGGCGGGCTGCATTGAGCATTTGCTCACGCAGTCCTTCGGAAATTTCAACGGGTTCAAAGACCTTAACTGCTCGCCTTTGGAAGATTGCATCCAGGGCCTCGTTCATGGCTCATCACCTCATGTTGCTATTGCAACATAAAAATGTTGCTATTGCAACATTAGTCCGGCAGCCAGCCAGAAAGCCATCTGCCATAAACGTGACCTGACAGACCAACAGTGGAAAATTCTTAACCCCTATTTGCTTCCTATCGTCGCCATTCGTCCACGCCCCTTGGCCGCGCCGGCGGTAATGTCCGCCCGGCACCGCAACCCGAGTGAGGGAACCAGACAGCAAGTGCAACGACGGGAGTGCACTCCCATGACAACGCGATCATTCGTTTTTGCTCGTCTCCGGCGGCGCCGGAAAGCGTTCTTGAATCCAGGCTTCCCAGAGCGGTGTCTCGCGGGCGACGGTTGCGGCTGCCTGATCGCCGTAGAGGTAGAAGTTTAGCGAGACCATGCTCTGGCCGCCGAAGTTGAAGGCGTTAAGTGCGGCGGTGCCCGGCCCCGGCTTGTCGAGCCGCAGCAGCGCGTTATACGGACTCTGGGTGACGTGTTCCACGACACCGCTGAGTGCCGGGACGCCCGCCGGGGTGGTCCAACGTTGCCCCGCGCTCACGCCTTTCAGTCCCAATGCCGCGGTCAGCGTTTCCCAGGCCTCCGCTTCGGTTCCGGCGGCGGGGGCCATCCACTGCATCATCGCGGAGCGCTGGCCGCAGAAGTGCGTGAGATAGATCCGCAGGATGCGGAAGAAGCCAGGCCAGCCGGATTCGGTGCCTTCCAGTTGGTTGTCCCAATCGTCCGTCTCGGCGAAGAGGCTATGCACCACGCGGACGACGCAGATGCCTCCCCCGCGCGCTTCGACGCTCCACTCGTCCGCGATGACCGGCGAGCCAGGAGCCCAGCCAGGAGATTCGGCGGCAAACCTCCGCGGCGGATCCCACGCCGTCACGGGGGACCGAGACTCCATACCCGGGCCGAAGTTCAGCGTCACCGCAACGGGCTTCCCGTTTACCTCCTCGAATTCAGTCGGCACGAACCAGGACGAAATACCCGGCCCGGTCGCGATGGCCTGCCAGACTTCCTCCGGCGTGCCAGGGACCTCGACTTCGACCTGGACTGAACGGCGTCCGGATGCTTCTTTCTTCACGCTCATGATGGCTCCTTGGGATGGGACTTGGGATCGGATTTCTGCGGCAGAGGGTGCGCTACGACCACCAGGCGATGCGCGCGGCCGCCGGGGGCGGATTCATCGTGGTACTTCGCAACCAGTTTCGTGATGGCCTCAGCGAGTTCGTTGCTGAAAGCCGCCCGGTCCGTCGCCGACCGGAAGCGAACCTCGGTGTCCACCGCCAGAGTCGCCAGGCGTTTGCCCGTCTCTTTCGCACGACGAACAAGATCGCCCACCTCGCGGACGACCCGTGCGCCCAAGGCGATGAGATAGCTGGCGGACAGCCTATCGATTTCCCGATTGGGATCCGCGGCGACCGGACCCAGGGCGCTCGGCGAAACAACGTAGGAAGCGGCCGTCGCCACGAGCAGCCGCTCGGTCAGCCCGCCCCACTTGCGTTCCTCGGCTAGCCGCACCAGCCCGTGCGCCTCCAGCCCGTGCAGGTAGTAGTTAACTTTCTGCCGGGTCAGGCCAACCCGCGACGCCAACGTCGCCGCCGAAGCGGGTACGGCCAGCTCAGAGAGAAGTCGCCCCCGCATGGGCTCCAAAGCGGCCGCCGCCGCTGCCGGATCATCAATGACTTGGATGTCGAGCACGAGGAGAGGCTAGCATTGACAACTTTTATTGTCAATGGTGGTTTAATGCTTTTTCTTACGAATTTGCAGAGTGTCAAAGTCGTGCCAGATGCGTGAATGGTATTTGAAGCATCTTGGACTCGCTGCCTGCATGAAAAGTGATTCCGAACAGAGCTTGACTTTACTTCTATTTCTGCGAAGCGGATGTTGGAAAACCAGCCTTGATAAAAATAATAGGTTGAGCTGAAATAATTCCTTTGCCTTCTTTCACGGTGATGAACTGATTGGGTTTGATGTCTGAGAGCGTATCTTTTTGGCCACTGGGCCACGCAATCTCCAAGCTCACGGTCTTGCCGCCTTCCGGCTTGCCCAAACCGAAGGTGAGCGGCAGTTCGCTTTGAGACAGGTAGCTGGAACCGGTCTTTACCATGCCAAAAAGTTGCGTTCCTTTGTTGATTTTCAGCGTAATCTTTGCGCCTATGCCATCACGGTTCGATCGCGTGCCCACGGTCTTTAAGCGCAGCATGTCGTTCTGATTTCCGTTGTCGTTGCGCAGCAATCGGGCTGACCCGTTGTTGGCCATGACTAATAAGTCCAAGTCGCCGTCGTTATCGAAATCTCCGTAGGCAGCGCCGCGGCCTACGATCGCGCGTTGCAGCGCGGGGCCGAGCTTCGTGGTCACCTCTTCAAATTTGTTCTTGCCCAGGTTGCGGAAAAGATGAGGCGGCTGCGCATACTTGACCTGTGGCTGCACCACGCTGATGTCGTCGGAGACGTGACCGTTGACGGCGAGAATATCCGGCGGGCCATCGAGATCGTAATCAAAAAAGAATGTGCCGAAGGTCAGCGATTTCGTCGACACTCTTGCGATGCCCGTGGCCGGAGCTTCGTTTGTGAACAGGCCGGAGCCATCGTTGTGGTAGAGGGCCATGCCCTCGTTGGTGAAGTTGCCGATCACCAGACTCTGCCATCCGGAGCCGTCATAGTCGGCGGCATCGGTACCCATCCCTGCGCGCACCGTGCCTGCCTCGCTGTAGGCCACGCCGGCAGCCACGCCGACATCGGTGAAAGTACCGTTGTGGTTGTTGTGGTAGAGCTTGTTCGGTTCCGTGTCGTTGGAAACGAAAAGGTCGAGCCAGCCATCATTGTCGTAATCCAGCAATGCGATTCCCAGCGCTTTGCTGGTGGGATCGTAGAGGCCGGCGCGCCGCGTCACATTTTCAAACGTTCCATCGCCCTTGTTGTGGAAGAGCGAGGAACTTTGGCCTTTGTAGGCTTGCGGTGTGCAGTAAGACTTGTTTTTGTTGTCGAGCGAACAGTATTGATCGGTCGCGATGGACCAGTCGATATAGTGAGCAACGAAGAGGTCCAGCTTGCCGTCGTTGTCATAATCGAACCATACAGCGCTGGCGGAGAATCCCGGGTCGGCCACTCCCGCTTTGGCGGTAACGTCGGCAAACTTGCCATTGCCCAGATTGTGAAAAAGATGGTTGGAGCCGACGGTGGTGATGTAGATGTCTTCGTAGCCGTCGTTGTCGTAGTCGGCGACGGCGCAGCCGAGACCATACATCTCCATCGCAAGTCCGGCCTGGCGCGTCACGTCGGTGAACGTGCCATCTTTATTGTTGTGGTAAAGGGCGGGGAAAGATTTGCCGGATTTATGCTCAGGCCAATCCATGGAATTGACGAGCAGAATGTCCTGCCACCCGTCGTTGTCGTAGTCGAGAAAGCAAGCTCCGCTGCCCATGGTTTCCGGGAGATACTTTTTTCCGAAAGCGCCGCTGTTGTGTTTGAAGTGAATGCCTGCCTGCGCGGTTACATCCGTGAACTCGATTGGGCCGGAGGGGCGGGAAGGCTTGGCAGCCGACTCCGGCGTTGGTGGGGCGGGCTGAGACGCTGATGCCATTGAAGCAGGAGCTTGCGCCACTGCGGGAGTTTCGGGTGCGGTGGATTGTTTTTGTTGGCAACTCGTCGCAACAAGAAGGAATATGGCTGACAGCAGACAACAAGCAGCACGGCTTCGTGGCAAAACGATCACTGCGCCACCACTAGTTTCGCAGTATCCGCGCGGCGCGAATCCAGCCAAATCTCAATCAGCATGGCGGCTGGGCCCACTATGAATAGCGCGTAAAAAGGCGCATAAACGCTCTGATTCAGGCGCAGCACCATTTCCACCAGCGCCACCAGGAATACGACAAGGCACTGACCGCGTTTGGAGCGAACCGTGGTTTTTGGATCGGTAATCATAAAGAAGATGAACAGCTGATACATGGGACCGGTAATCGGAGCGATCTCCGATTGCCAGGGGCTGCCGGTCATCCAGCTTCTGATAAATGCGAAGGCGATGAATGATATGACATAAATGCCCGTGATGTGAAAGCGATGCAAGCGCCAGATAATCGCCGAACCCAACGCCCAGATGACCAGCATGGGCCACAGGTAATTGCCCCACTGAATGCTCAGGCTGGCCACGGTATCGGCGGCCAGAAACAGCATCACCGAGATACCGAAGTTGGACGGGTTCCAGATATGGCGGCCCTTAACCCGCAACACGTATTTCGACATGATGGAAATCGCGCTGCACAGCGCATAAGGCCAGAACGCTGGTGAGCGAATCAGAATTCCTACGCTGATACCAGTGATATAAGCGCTGGCGGGATGAAGCCATTTATGAAAGAAAATTCGCCCGAGCACCAGTTCGAGCAGAATACTTGTAACGATCGCCAGCAGCGTCTTCTGGTAGCTTTCGAGAATGCCGAAGGTCAGGTGACCCACCAGCAAAATACAGGTGATGAAAGCGGGCGCGATGTAACGGTTATCAATCCGGAACAGGGGTTTTCGCGAGGCTGGCGTCTGAGGCGACTCGGCGGGCAGTTGAAGTGGAGCGATTGGCGCGCTCATCTGCTGGCTCATGCGGGCTCCTTTATCGTGTGCAACTGCTCGGTGGCCGGCGCGTCTATAGTCTGAACCTTGCCCGATGGCCAGCGAATGACGGCCCTTTCAATATGTGGGTCTTTGCCCAATCCAAAATGCAGCCGCCTGTCGTTCTGCGCCGCAAATCCGCTGCCTCCGGAAACTTCCTGCACCTGTTTCTGGCCATTCCAAAATAACGTGACTTGCGCGCCGATCGCGCTGCGGGTGCTTGTAGTTCCTTCCAACTCGAATTCGATCCACTGGTTTTCTGGTGCGACCGTGTTTTTGTAAACCAACAGCGGGCCGTTTTGATTGGCAACGACAACATCGAGCACGCCGCGATTCCACAAATCCGCAAGCGCAACGGAGCGACCGTCGTAAGTGTCGGTCGCGCCGACGGCCTGGGCAACATCGACGAACTTGCCCGCGCCGTCGTTCAGCCAGAGCCGCTTGGTTTGATAGCCTGACAAACTGCGGCCATCAAATGCCGGCCAGTTCTTGGCATCGCCGATGATGGTGCTGTTCCCGCCAGCGACTTTGGAAAAGTCGTACCAGTAGCTGCGATTGTGGTCGAGGGAAATATAGCCGTTCGCCAGATACAGGTCGAGTGTTCCGTCGTTATTTAAATCGCCAAACTGTGCGCCAAAACTCCAGCCGCCAAGTTCCACCCCAAAATCGCGCGCCAAGTTTTCATATGTAATGGTATTGCCCGCAGTGCCTTCTTTCGGCACCCACAAGTTGTTCCCCTGAATCAGAATGCCGTCCTCGGAAATGTTAGAGACGTAAACGGCGTACCTGCCTTGATTGAGGATATCGCCAAACGCGGTGCTCATTCCGCTCTTGGGTGCAAAGCCAACGCCTGTATTTTCGCCGACTTCGTGAAACTGCTTGCCGTCATTGAAATAGAGTTCCGACACTCCGTAGTCGTTGGAGACAAACAAATCAGGATGGCCGCTCCCACGCAAGTCCGCCGCTGCCGCAGCTAATGCCCAGCGCTTGCTGTCAATGCCAACTTTCGCGCTGACCTCTTCAAACTTGCCGTTGCCGAGATTGTGAAACAAATATTTTCTGCCGCCATTCTTGGCATACTCAAAACTGTCTGGCATGATGCGCGTGGTCGTGAGATGCCATAGGTCGATGTCCTCCGAATAATAGCCGCCGACGAAGAGATCGAGGAGTCCATCGCCATCATAGTCAAACCAGATCGCTGTGTTCGCATTGATCCAGGCCGGCAATCCAGCTTGCTCGGTCACGCGTGTGAAGCCGCGGCCCTGATCGTTGTGAAATAACTCGGGGCGTCCCCACTTGATTAGGAACAAATCTTCGTATCCGTCGTTGTCGAAGTCGCCCCAAACCGCACCCGTGGAAACTCCCGTACCTGCCTGATTGACATCGGCGAGGCCCATTTCACCAGCGACATCTTTGAATGTGCCGTCGTGCATGTTGCGGTACAAAGAGTTCTTGCTGCCGATCGCGCTATTGGTCACGTAGATGTCGGGCCAGCCGTCGCGATCGAAATCGACGATCGACACCGATGCGCCCATCGAAGCGACCTCGGGCATGATCGGATCTAACTTAGGGTCGAGCTTGGGAGACTGATGGACAAAATTGATGCCGGCGGCATGGGAGACTTCCTGGAGATAGAATCCGTGACGTGACAATGCTGTCTTCGCATCCGTCTTCGCTCGGTCTGCCTTGCGCCGCGCGGAGACGCGCCTAATCACCAGCGGAGTCATTAACAGGGCACCGAAGAGAAGACCGAGAATAATCCTGGCGGTTCGGTTACCTGTCATCTGCCGATTTCATCCCTTAGCGCGTTCTTGAAGACCTCAGGCGTGACGTAACGCGTGTGGTAGTTTTTCCAGTCGTCCGGGTGCTGACGGTACACCCATTCATCTTCGAGGCTGCCCGGCCGGGTCGTGTACTCGTTCTTGGCGTGATAGGGCAAAGGCAGGACGGTTTTCGAGAATGTCGAGTTGTAGTCGCCGTCTTTGATCCAGCCGTCGCCGACGATTACGAAGTCGCGCACCCAACCCGCAGGCGGAGGCGGCTGTTCGGCGAAGCGCAACGAGAGTTCGTCGCCGGAATTTACGATCACGTAACGGTCGTCGATGTGATCGACAAGTTCGCGCACGTCGCCGTAACGTGTGTAGTAGCCGATCAGATCGCGCCAACGCTGCTTGGTGCCTTCAATCTGGTTGTAATCCGGGACTTCAGGCGCTCGCGCGACTCCCGGCATATGCATGACCGAATAACCGCGATAATGCAGGTCGGCCACAGTGGGATTTAACTTCGCAGTCTTCAGCGGAGTATCCGGCGCACCCTGTGCCCATTGAATGCAGTCCCAATAAATTTCCAGGTTAGTGCGGATTCGCACGCGGTGGGGTGTGCCGGGGCGAAAGATGTTCGTCAGATTAAAAAGAATTGTTTTCTTCCGGCCCGCGGGAAACCCCAGATTGTCCTGAGCCGTAATCCAGCCGCCGTGGCCATCGGGTACTTCTACACTCAACCCGTGGGCGCGCCAGCGATTGCCTTGCGTAATTGCAACATTTACCGATGATTCGGTATCGTGAATTGATCCCTGCGCGATCAGGTAAAGAGGTCCGCTCCGCGGTGCGTCGTCGCCGAGATCTACTTCGAGATAATGATCGCGGGTTATCCCCTGATATTGTCCGCGGCCGAAGCTGGCCAGGGCGCGTCCGTCAAGCGTGTCGACGATGTCGGTGACATCTTGGCCGGTATCATCGATGGCGCGAGCGATTTTGTGGGGCGTGGCAACCGTTGTGATGCCAAGCTTCAACGGCGGAATCACGAAGCGCTCATCGACAAAAATCTCGGTGCCAACCGGATGGTCGACGGCCATCATCACCAGATAGTCGTAATAGTAGACTTCCCACAATTCGGCGGTGATGCGGATGTCGTAAAAGCCATCGTGCGGCACGAGCTGATCGCGGCCAATCTTGTACCACTCGCCGGTGGCCGCGATCTGCGCCGAACCGAGAGTGTTGATGCGCAACCCGATCGCCGATCCCCACGGGATTGCATCTTTCACAAACTCCATCTGCTTGCCGTTGTACGCGAAGAGAAATGGACACGAAGCTTTCAGGCGTTGTTCGGTCACAACGTCGGTGTCCGCTTTCACGCCAAACTCCGCGCGCACCGTGCCATTCGGCCAGACCACTCGCACCACCTCCGCTTCGGTCTGCTCCCCCAAGCCGAAATGAAGTTGCGGACCTGTGATCGGCTGCTTCTGTACCAGCAAGCCGGAGCGAACTTCGATTTCTCCGCCGACGCCGAACGGATTGATGCGCTGGTCGCCCACGGCTTGCACGGCGTGCGGGCGAACGACTTGCCAGTGATAGTTCTTAGCGCTGTCGTTAATTGCTTGTGCGGGTTGTCCATCTGAGGAAAGGCCGAGCAAATCGAGCTTGCCGTCTCCCTTCAAATCGACTGCATCAAACACCAGCGCCGGCCCCACAGGATTGTCCAGCAATACAAAGTTGCTTTTGTTGTTGGCGAGCCAAACCAGCGCGCCGCCCGAGCCGCCGGACGGTGTCGTCGGAGCAAGAAACAAATCGAGCGCGCCATTATTGTCGAGGTCAGCAGTATGCAATCGCACTTCTCCCGCAAGGTTCCTAGCGGCATCGGGAACTCGGGCAATCTCTGCGATGTCCCAGCTCTCTCTTTCGTTCTTGTCGGAAATGCGAATGATCGCTCCGTCGGCCTGCACTGCCAAAAGATCGAGCACTCCATCGTTGTTTGCATCGGCCACAGCAATTGCCTTGACCAGCGGCAAACCGGAAGGCAGTGCGCGTTCGCGAAACTGCCCTTGCCGCTCATTCACAAAAACACGAAGATGACCCGCGCCATCGATGATGGCAGCATCTGGATTGCCGTCGCCATCAAGATCGGCCCAGGAGAATCCGCGCAGGCCCGCGATTCCGGCAAAAGGATGGATCGCGAGAAACGTGCCATCCCCGTTATTTCTTAATACAGTCGGAGCCGAATCTTTTGCGCCCAGCACGATATCGAGATCGCCGTCAGCTTCAATGTCAACCGCCCACGCGCCAGTGTAGGGAGCACTGATCACGGATTTCGGCAGCTTTGTCTGCATAGTCACGTCGGTGAACGCGCTCGGATTGTCCTGGCGGAAGAAACGCACGCCGCCTGCGCCTGCGAGCACCAGGTCGGTCTTGAAGTCGTAGTTGAAATCTACTTGCAGAACGCCCTCGGGCATGGGGGCAATGTGGGTTGGACCGCCGGAGAAGGGAAGCGTCGCGCCAGTGGCCAAATGCACTTCGTGCCCGTCGGCTTCGGCAATAACCGGCATGCCTGTGCTGCCGAGTTGGAGCGCTCCAATCCAATTCCAGCGACGACCGCCTGCATTTGAAACTGGCTGCACCGCGAACTTGATAGCTGTATCCGCCGGTGCTGGTTTGAAAACGGGCGATTCCATTCGCACAAAATGATTCAACGGCGCTGCCTCTTCGCCGGCAGGTGCCTTAATGACGGAAAGACTTTGCCGGTACTCCGGAACCCGCATGAGAACATTGCGCAGGAAAGTGGTTCGCGTTGCGGCCGCACGCGGATCAGAGCCGGCCGCTGCAGTTTGTACCATCGCGAGTTGCTGTTGCGCTTCCGGCGGCCATGCGGATGACCGCGCGCCGATCTGGGCTACCGCTGATTTCAGCGTGCCAGCATCGCCGCGCTTCGCGGCCACACGGCTCAGTTCGAGCAAGGCCGCGAGATTGTCCGGCTGCGCCGCGAGAATCTTCTGAATCACCAGCTGAAATTCTGTTTCGCTGTTGGCGTCGCCCTGCCGCTCAATTTCTTCTGCCAGCGCATACGCTGCCCGTAGGTTCTTCGGATTCAGGTCGATTGCCTTGCGCAGATTGGCAATCGCTTCGGCGGAATGGCCGCGATCGCCTTCGAGAATTCCCAGCAATTCGTAGATCTGATCGTTTTGCGGCGCGAGATCGCGCGCCCGTTCCAACCTTTGCGCTGCCACATCGTAATTTCGTTGGCGCAGTGCAAGCACTCCCCAGTCCGCCCATCCCGCGGGCTCAGCGGGCACGAGTTGAGTTACCTGCGAGAGTTTGCTTTCGGCGTGAACGTCGTCGCCAACCTGAAGTGCTGCGAGTCCAATGTAGAAAGCGGAAACAACCTCGGCATAAGCCTTTGAGCTCTTCTCGGGGAGCTTGGGGGTGGAATGGCAGGCTGAAAGGACTAACGCCAAGCCGCTGAAGAGTGAGGCTGCCGCGTATGGAAAGCTGCCCCGTCGCTTGTCGCGTTGGAGCGAGGTTCGTCTGCTGCGGCGGAATGAGTGGATGCGCATTCGGAAATCAGCCTTCATCAGTCATAAGCGTTTGCAAGATTGCATTACTAATTCGCACAATCTGCTTCACCCGTCATCTGTACGGTGTTCTTCTGCAATTGCTTGTTCCTGCGCCGCTTTGCGCGTGAAATACCACGGAACCATAAGAATGCCACGAGCAAAAACGGCAAAAGGTATAACAAAAGATCCCAGCGCCCGAATCCGGGCGGAGTCACTTCGACCTGAGTTGTCGCTTCGCCGCTGCCCTGCGAACTTTGAATTACAAGATGCACGCGCCACAACTCCTGCCGGTCGAAGTTGGCTTGAGCGTCGTATTGTACCGGCCCGTGCGATTTCACACGTTGGGCAGCATAAAACACTTCAGGAAGCCGGCCGGTTAGCGGTTGCACTCCGATTTGAATCTTGAGATCGTCTGGAACTTTGCCTCCTGTCGCCGGCTCCACAAACACATAGAAAGCTCCGGTGCCCACGTCAGGATGAGTCCAGAGAGCAACTGTAAAAGAGCCAATCTGCTTGTTCTCGATGATTGGAAACGGCGGTCCATTGTGTGCGCTGGCTGGCGTAGACAGCGTCAGCACGAGCATAAGCAGAAGTTCAACCGAAATTTCTTCCGCACGTGTACAACGATTCAGCATATCTATTGTCAGAATAAATGCCGCTTCGACTTTCAAATTGTTGGAACTGCTATCCGCTCATAAACGTGGCGCGCATTTCCATCGGCTGAAACATCAGCCACATCGATGCAACCCAGAGAATGAGGCAAACCGTCGCCCACGGAAGAAATGTTCGCAGTGGACGATCCGGGGAATCGTCTTCCGCCAGACTGTAAGTCACCGCCAGAGAACCAGCAAAGCCGAGTACAAGGAAACCGATTTCGATCACCTGCACAATATTTCTCGGTAGGCCAGTCAATGTCCAGCGAGGCTGCCCCAAGAGCGGCCAGCCTAAATTCGCGAGCGCGCTTTGCGTTACCGGGATCACGGTGTAGAGTCCGGTTAAGAAATGAAATCCGTAGTGAGCGAGCCACATGCCAAATCCCAAGGGAACCAGGCCGTAGGTATATCTCACGGCCAGCGGCAACAGTCCGCGCTTGCTGCCGGGCATTGCTCTGGTGATCCATTTCCTCGTCACCCATGCAGCCAGTCCGAGCAGCACAACCGGTTCCACAATCAGGAAGCAGGTGAAGATCAGGCCGAGCACAGGAGCCTCGTGATTTACATGCAATATCCGTCCCAGCCAACTCTCCACCGCGTAGACGGGGCTGACCATGCCAAAAGCGTTTAGCAGCGCGCCAAAGGTAAACACAATTACCAGCGCGGCCACGTCCTTGCGGCGGGAGAAATAACCAATTCCTGATCGTATGGGATCGGTCATCAGTTCGCTCGCTGGCATCCGGCTCAATATTCCGATGTTGTCGTGCGGGCAGGCATGAACACAGTCCAAACAGAAAGTGCAATCCATGTTGCCGACTTTACTGGGCTGAAACAAGGCCAGCTCACAGCCGCGAATCGTAACCAGATCCGAGACTGGCTCACGCCTGCCGCGAATGCAATCCTTGGTGTGACAGCGAGTGCAAACATCCTGCTCACGTATTTTTACTTCGAAAGGAGAAAGCGTGGAGGCCACAAAGTTGAACTGTCCGATGGGGCAGACAAACTTGCAGAACGAAGCGTGCTTGAAAAAGCCATCAACCACGAGTACAGAAAGAAAGTAGGCCACAATCAGCCATGCCGTCCACCACGGAGAAGACCAGAGATCGAACAGTTCATAGGTAAAAAGAATCAAGACGAAGAGAACGACCGACGGCCATTTATTGCGCAGTGCTCGAGGCCAGGTGAACCGGGGCTTGAACACGCGTCGAGCCAGTTGACGCACCAGCATGAAGGGGCAGGCCAGACAGAAAAAGTTCCCCGCACACAGCAGTACCAGCACCAGCACACCACGAAAATGAAGCCAGCTCAGCGTCGTTGCCAGGTTCTTCGGCGCCAATGTTGGGCCGAACAGTCCGTGCAAAATCATGAGTATGCTCACAACGAGCAGCGGCGCCTGAAGCAACGGGCGGGCATAACGCCAGCGGAACAACTGGCCCAGCACGGGGACTCGCATCAAGTCGAATGGAAGCGAATCAGCAGTTTCCACGGCCGGAATGGAGGATGGATTCAACAGCTTGCCTAGTTTGGTCGGACGCCCCTCACATCGAACTGCCGTTCCAACTTTCTCCCGTCGGGCAGTGCGACATGCAGGAGGATAACCCAATCTCCGGCCATCGGAAATTCCAAGTGAGCCTGGTAGCGGCCAGGTTCTGTTTCTTTCATCTCCGCGAACACGGGACTCATGCCGGCATGGGACATGTCGGCTTCAACCGTGATACGCGCCGCAATGATTGGTTTGGCGGCAGCACCGGCTAACCTGAGGGTGACCGTAGCGGGGCCGACCCGAGGCGGTTCTGGCGAGACTTCATGCTCAATCGCGATAGTGGGTGACGGCTCGACCGGTCTCGAACAGCCGGCAAACAGCAAAATCGCGGCGCAGGCAAGACCAAAGAAAGCTTTCAATAGCACGTCAGCGATCCGTCTGCCCTTCGAGGGGTGATCGCGACCTTCGACATCCCCGTGCTGAGATGCGCTCACCCCAATTTTCGATCAGGCAGCTTTTCCTGAATCGTGGCGGCCCCACTCGCAGGTACATGCCATGTTTCCATGCTCGCTCTCGGGCGGGAACATGTGGTAGTACATGCCAATAACCATCGGAATGAACACGATCGAGTTGTAGAAAAGATGTAATTCAACCCGCGGGAAGACTAACTGCAGGACGCTGCAGGGCACCGGCTTGCCCCAGAAATTATGGTGCGTTGTGGCTTGAAAGATAAGAAGAAAATGTTCGATGTGATGCCAGAATTGAATCCAAAACGCCACCATCCACCACGTGTGGGAAACCCCGGTAAAGCCCTTCCGGAATATCCAAATGCCTATCAGCATGGCCAAGGCGTAGCCGTAATGCAGCGTTTCAGATTTGATTAGCCAGGGATACCACAAACCAACCAGGCCATTCGCTTTTGGCCGCGGCCAGTTCATGACATAAATCTGGTAAGCCTGGAAGAGATGCTCCGCCCAATGCGCGAGCACGATCAACATAAAGATCTGCAGCCCGCGCTCATGCCAGCGCGTGTTCAGCTTTTCGAAAAAGCTGGCGTTTGTCCCTGGAGCAATATGAATGTTGGGAACCGCAGGATTCGAAACTGCCATAGCCGTCCTCCCCGAACCGAGGGCTGTCTACAAATGTAAGCTACGATCACACCCTTGCCCGTGCCGAATCAATAATAGAATTATATTATTTGCAGAATTATATTATTTGCGGGCCCGGCCGGAGTGGCCCACCTTCAAAAGCGAAAGTTGGTCTCCAAAAAAATCAGCTGCCCATTCGCATCGTTCGGATAAAGCGCCGAAATCACGGCTTTCCCCCACGCATGACCGTAATAGAGAGTGGTGCTGAAGGAGCGCGTAATCTGGTAATCGGCGCTGACATCCCAGACATTGGCCAAGCCTTGGTGGCCATTGCTGGGACGGCCCGTATAGCCAAAGGTCTTAGGTTGAAACGCGCCGCCCCCTGAGTACCAGAGATCAGACGCGCTCGCCAGCCGCAGCGTATGCACTTCGCTGCGCAGAGAGAGCTTCGAAACTGGACGCAGGTTCAGGCTGCCGTAAAGGTCTTCATTATTCATCATGTTGTAAAACGGAAAGCGCGCGTACTGGCGCGGCGTGGTCAGGACCTGAAAGAAGGTTCCATGGCTCGAGTCATTGGGATTCTTGTCGCCGCTCCCGTAGGAATAGCCCGCGCTCAGCCAGGGCTTCAGAACTTTGACAGACGGTTGCCATCCAGCCTCGCCGACGAATGCGCCGGCATGTTGCGCGAGACTGCCCCAGGAGCCGGTTTGCACCGCGCCCCAAACGAGAAAATCGAACTTGCCTGCATTCGTGGTGTTGAAGACGTGAGCGTAGTCCGCACCCCACGTCGCAATCTCAATCTTACCCAGGTCAGCGGCTCGGAGCGGCGCAGGACGATTGTCGGTCTTAAGCACGAGCGTGCGATGATCAATGTATCCGAGGGCGAACACCCGCAACTCGCCCGCGCTTCGCGCTGACGTCGCCGACCGGGTGTATGCGCCGTAGTAGGTGTCAATATCGAGTTCGTCCATTCCCTTTACCTGGAAGACGCCTTGCGTCGGCCGTGCGCCGAAGAAAGTGAAGTTGTTCTGCCCCGAGTCTGCGGAAAGTTGAACTCCATCATAGGTGCGCTGAACGGCGGCGAAGGCGAAATTCGAAATCAGGCGGCTCGAAATTCGCGTCTGGATCACGGTTGCCAGTAGAGGGTCTTTGGGCTTGACTTCAAGGCCGTCGAAATATTCAAAGCGCCCGAGTTTCAAGCCCGCCGGTCCGAGATGTTTGAAATTCACGAAGGCTTGCTTGACGAATCCGTTGGCGACATTCGTGTGATTATTGTTCGCCGCATAGTAGTTCCCACCTAAACCGAGTTGGCCCTGAGGAGCCGCGACGACAGCGTCATCTGGCAAGCCGAGAATAGACGGCTGTTCTCCTTCGAGGAACCAGTCAAAGTGTTCTCCGGTTTGTCCAATGCCCACGCGCAACAAGGAGTCCCAAAAGCCGTAATCGCTGTTTCCGGTTTTGCCCTCGAACCAGTTCCAGCCTTCCGCGCGAGTGCGCCAGTTGATCGAAATCTCAAGTGGGCCAAGCATGTGTTTGGGCGACGCGGCTGATGCGGGCAGCGGAGGCGTTCCAGTTGGCTGCTGGGGCGCTGTCGTTGACGACGAATCCGTTGCGGAACGTTGTTGCGAAATCAGGGCTGAACCTCCCGCAGGCGACGGTTGCTGGGCGAACGCAACGCCATTCGCAAGAAGGAATCCCAAAACTAGGTGGCTTGTAAACCCCCGACCCATACTGATCTCCTGAGCGATTCTTCCGTGTCGCGAGCCGCGATTGTCGAGGGACTGTGAAGGAGGGTCAATAGCCAATTAATACTAGAGCGCATCACGGGTAAAGTTGGAATGGGTATCGAGCGCAGGAGAAGCAAGAGTGCGTCGTCGAATGGATTCAGTCTACCTGTGGAAGCGCCCATACGAACAGGACGGTACCGCTGCTGGTCAGCAAATATTGCCGGCCATCGAGTTCGTAGGTGATCGGAGAGCTCATGATGTGCGAGCCTGAACCGGCGTGCCAAAGCGTCTTGCCGTCGCTTGAATCCAAAGCGAGGAAATTTCCATGGGCGTCGCCGGTGAACGTGAGGCCCGAGTCTGTCGTTAATACACCGGAGCCTGCCCTCCCTTGCCCAAGCTCATGGCTCCAGCGGATCTTGCCGGTTTGATAATCGATGGCGTCGATCACTCCTTTGCCCCAAACTCCGTAATCCGCACCGGCCCAGCCGTAGGCTCCGTCTGCAGGCTTGGCGAAGTAGATGCCGTAGCTGGGATGCGCATTAACGATAAACAGGCCGGTCTTCGGATCGAAGCTGGGTGAGCGGTAGTTGGTAAGACCATCTTCTTCGGGCGCAATCAAGCGTCCGTCTGGTGCGGGCTCTTTGTCGGGATTAGGAATCGGGCTGCCTTTCGCGTCGACTCCAAGCGACCAGTTCACAGGACCGAAAGGAATGCTCAGCAGGTTCTTCCCGTTAGTGCGGTCCAGTACAAAGAAGTAGCCGTTGCGCGAGGCTTGCACCAGCATCTTTTTCGGTTCGCCGTGGAAGTCTGCGTCAACCAGCACCGGAATCTGGATAGCATCGTAGTCGTGCGTATCGTGCGGAGAAGCCTGGAAGGACCACACCAGCTTTCCGGTATCTGGATTCAACGCCACGATGGTGCACGTGTAGAGATCATCGCCCGGCCGCGTTTTGCCGTTCAGAACAGGCGTTGGATTTCCTGTTCCCCAGTAGATAAGGTTGAGATCGGGATCGTACGTTCCCGTCATCCACGTCATTCCTCCCGTCGTCTGGTTTGGAGTGCCAGCGGGAGGTGTGCTGTTCCACTGCCATTGCGTCTCGCCAGACTCCGGATCAACCGACCGGATATAACCAGTTAGATTGTCGAGATCGCCGGATACGCCGAGAATCACATGGTCTCCCACGACGAGCGGCGCCATGGTGGTCCAATAACCCTTCGAGACATCGGCAACCGTCACATCCCAGCGCGGCTTTCCATTTTTCGCGTTGAGCGAGATAAGGTGCGAATCGGGAGACAGATAGAAGAGATAGTTCTTGTACATCGCAACGCCGCGATGCCCAATGTGATCTCCTTTGTCGGTTGGATGGGTGTAATGCCAGATCTGGTGGCCGGAGCGCGCGTCGAGTGCCCAAACATTGTCTGGCACGGTGAAGTACAAAATGCCATCCACCAGGAGCGGCGAGGACTTGATCTCCGCGGACTGCTCGGTCTGGAAGGCCCACGCGAGCGAAAGATTCTTAACGTTCTGCGGAGTGATCTGGGTGAGCGCGCTGTGACGCCTGCCGGAATAGTCGCCGTGATAGGTCGGCCAACTGTCGGCAGGCGGATGCAGAAGCATTTGCGCATCCACGCCTTGCTCGTGCGCGTCCTGCGCCAGCGCGAAGGGCGATGCAATCGCGATCAGCGCGCTCACCGCAAGCAAAAATGAAGCCTTCAGAAAATCCATATTATTGAGTGCCTCTCAATTACGGCGCCGAGGCCGCGCTCGGCGTCCCGCGTAACGTCTGCAAGTACTTCATCAGATTGTGAATGTCGGCATCTGTGTATTTGCCCAGCAGATCAGCATGAGCTTCTACCGGCGCGTCGAGTTTGTACTGCACATCGCTGATGCGCCAGGATCGATACGTATCCGTGCCATCAATGAGTCCAACCGTGAACTCATCGAGATATTCCAGCGTACCGGTGATCGTTTGGCCGGAAGCCAGCGTCACCATCACTTTGGATTTTGCATGCCTCGGATACAGCATCTGCTCTTCCAGTTCGAGGCCTTCATAGCGCGACGCGATTCCGGCAAGATCGCCGGTGGGCGAGTGGCAGGTTGCACATCCGCCGGCGCCCTCGAAGTACTGCTTGCCGGCATTGGCGTTCCCGGTTTGCAGGTCGGCTACGTCTACTCCTTTGCGCCCGCCCTTTTTAGCGAACGAAGCTTCACGTTGCCGGAAATGAATGAAAGCGGCCAGGCCGGCGATCTCCTGATTGGTAAACTCGAAGGCTGGCATGCCTTTGTCAGCACGTCCAGTGCGCACAACCGGGCCGATCCTGTCTCCACCTAAGTCTTGCCTCACCAGTCTGGAGCGTGTTAGATCCGGTCCCGTCTCTCCGCCGCCGGCGTCGCGGCCGTGACAAAAAGAACAATTTTTTCGGAAGACGGCGCTTCCGCTCTGGACGAGAGGCGACATCGATGATTTGGGCGTGACCGCGCCGGTTTGCCTGACTGCGCTGCGAGTTTGCGAGTTGTGAGCCGCAGCTGGTGTTTGCGCTGCGGAACCGGCGAGGTTCACGAGGAGCGCAGCCGCCATCAATACACTCCAACGCAGGGCCGAACGAAGAAAATTCATTCCGTAAATATTCCTCCGCACTTCATCGCAGAAAATTCTAGTGCAACCTTGCCAGGAGTTACGGCGGGCTTTTAGTGCCCGTCCGCTGCCGCTTGCGGCCGCGGATGAGAAGCCGTGCTGCCATCCGTCATGCCCAACACCCACTTGATCGCTTCAAAATACATTTTCCGGATGTCGGGATCGCTCCAGGCCTCCTCCGTGTGCCCGAGTGTCGAATAAAAGACGCGGCCTTTGCCGTACATCTTGTCCCACGCTACGGCAAAATCGTGATCCGTCCGGTGTACGCGCGGATTGTTGTCATAGCTGAGTTTTGTGGGATCGAGGCTGAGCAGAACGTTGACCTTTTCCCGCGACCATTCTTTGGGCTGATAAATTTCGTCATACTTCACAAACGCCTTCGGAAAGTGACGGACCGCGGGGAAGCTCGGGTCTTCATTAATAATCGGCGCGTTGAACGTGGACCACGGGTGCTGGTCGAACCAGCCGCCGATCATCTCGCCGTATTCCGGCCACTCGTAATTGGTGTCGAGCGCCGCGTGAACGCCAACAAAGCCTTTGCCGTCCTCTTTGATGAACGACAGCATATCTTTCTTCTGGCTGTCGTCCAGGTCAAGCTCGCCGGTCGTACTTACGAACACGATGGCGTCGAAGTAGTCGAGATTTTTTGCGTTCTTTTCCAGCTTCTTCTTTGTGATCGGCCCAACATCGGTGCGGAGCATCGCGTCCCACAGGCCACTGTCGCGCCCCATTTCGTAAATGGCGACCATGCCATCTGAAATCGAATCGTGCTCCCATCCCTTGGTCTGACCGATTACGAGAATGTGCTTGAGATGGATTTTCTTTTCTTGCGGAGGAGGTGGAAGCGAAGGATCCACCGACGGCGGATTCTGTGCGTGCGTAAAGCACCCGAGTATCAGAAAGGACAGAAAAAGAAATAGAGCGGTTCGAATGTGATGCAAGCGATCTCCGTTAAAAAATGCTTTCGCTGATAATGAAGAAATCTTAGGCGCAAATTTGGGGAAACTTGCCCCTGCATTTCCGCTAAGATGCTCTCGGACGATAAAGGTAACACAAGATATTTGCCAACGGCGCGTGTTCCAAGCTCGCCTCGCGCATCTGGCCAAGCACAGGCTTGACCGTCACTCGCATATCGACTGCGCTGATATGCTGTCCGCCAGATCATCGGAGCATTATGGTCTCGATTCGGCTTGCTACTGTGCAGGATGCGCCGGAAATTTCTCGCATACATGTGCAAAGCTGGAGAACTACTTACGCGGGCATCGTTCCTGATGAATACCTCGCTAGTTTGAACGAGGCGGAGCGTATGCCCTTGTGGCGAGAGTGGCTCACTCGCGACATACAGGTCTATATCGCCGAGTTGGACGGGAAAGTCATAGGGTTCATCAGCGGCGGTCCGATCCGTGAGCCTATCCAAAGTTACGACGCTGAGCTGTATGCCATCTACCTCTTACACCAGACCCAGCGACATGGGATCGGAACGACTCTTCTCCGAAAGCTTTCAGGATTGCTGACGGATAAAGGCTTCACGAGCATGGCCGTTTGGGTGCTCGAGAGAAATCCTTCCAGACCCTTCTACGTGAAATCAGGCGCGCAGTTCGTAACGTCCAAAGAAATCGAAATTGGAGGCGCGATCCTATCCGAAATCGCGTATGGGTGGCCGGACTTGAAAGTGCTCAGATCGCTCTAGGAGAAGTCCCATTGCTACAGCGGGCACTCGGTTGACAATTTTTCTTTACCGCCCTACCTTTCTTGAAAGTTGGATCGGCTGTTCGATCCCAGGAGCTAGAAAGCATCATGCGTGTTGGAGTATTCACTCCCCTGCTGTCGCAACTTCCACTGACTGCGGTGCTCAAGAAACTCGCAGCATTGCAAATCAACACTGTCGAACTGAGCACCGGAAACTATCCCGGCGATGCGCACTGCAAACTCTCAATGCTCGACGATGCCGCATCTCTCGCTGAGTTTAAGAAAGTTCTCGCCGACCACGGTGTCACCATCAGCGCCCTGAGCTGTCACGGCAACGCGCTTCATCCAGACAAAGGTTTCGCAAAACAAAATCGCGAAGTGAGCCGCAAGACCATCCTGCTAGCCGAAAAACTTGGTGTTCAGGTGGTGGTCGATTTTTCCGGATGCCCCGGCGATTCCCCGCATGCCACGGCGCCGAACTGGGTCACGTGTCCGTGGCCGCCCGATTATCTCAAGGTGCTCGACTGGCAGTGGAACGAAGTCGTCGCGCCGTATTGGATCGAACATTCCAAATTCGCCGCGGACCACGGCGTGAAGGTCGCCATCGAAATGCATCCCGGGTTTGTGGTTTATAACCCGGAGACGATGCTTCGGATGCGGTCCATTGCCGGACCCAATGTCGGTTGCAACTTCGACCCAAGCCATCTCTTTTGGCAGAGCATCGATCCCATCGCCGCCGTGCGCTTGTTAAACGACGCCATCTTCCATGTTCACGCCAAGGACACGCAGATTTATTCCGCTAACCTGCCGCGCACCGGCGTGCTCGATACCAAACCCTATACGCAAGAGCGCGAGCGCAGTTGGATTTTTCGCACCTGTGGCTACGGCCACGGCACCGAGTGGTGGAGCGAGTTGATCTCTACTCTGCGCATGTTTGGTTACGATCACGTTCTCTCCATCGAACACGAAGACAGCCTGCTCTCGCCGGAAGAAGGTCTGACGAAGGCGGCCAACTTCCTCAATGGCATCGTTATTCGTGAGCAACCGGCTGCCGCTTGGTGGACCTAAATTAAAGGATTTCGTGGACCTAACCTAAGGACAAGAAAAACATGCAACCAATCAGAACGGCAATCTTCGGCACCGGCTTCATGGGCCGCGTGCATCTGGAAGCAGTGCGGCGGGTGGAATCCGTGGAAGCGGCGGCCATCGTCGGCAGAAATGCCGAGGCCGCGCGACGGCTTGGCGCGGGCTTTGGCATTGCAACGATTGCAACCGACTACCGCGAAATCCTGCGCGATCCAGCGATCGATGCTGTTCACATCTGCACGCCCAACGCGCAGCATTTTTTAATGGCCAAAGATGCGCTCAGCGCGGGCAAGCATGTACTGTGCGAAAAACCGTTGGCTACCAGCGTGGGAGAAGGCGAAGAGTTAGTCGCGCTGGCTGCGCAGAAAGGATTACGCAACTGTGTCTGCCACAGTTTGCGTTACTACCCGATGGTGCAGCAGATGCGGGCCATGCGCGAAGCGGGCGATCTCGGTGAAATCCTCGCCGTGCAGGGGACCTATTCTCAGGACTGGCTTCTTTATGACACCGACTGGAACTGGCGAGTCGAAACAAAAGCCGGCGGCCCATCGCGCTGCATGGCAGACATCGGCTCGCATTGGTTTGACATGGCGGAGCATATCACCGGTTTGCGCGTGACCTCGCTCTGTTCCGATCTCCAAACGTTCCACCCCACCCGCAAGCAACCGAAACATTCGGTCGAAACCTTTGCCAATAAGTTGCTGAGCCCGGAAGATTACATCGAAACACCGGTGGATACGGAAGATTTCGGCGCCGTGATCTTTCGCATGGGGGCAAGAACCCGCGGCGGCATGACTGCCAGCCAGGTTTCCGCTGGGCGCAAGAACGGTCTGAGCATTGAAATCTACGGCACGAAGTCTTCCGTTGCGTGGAAGCAGGAGCGGCCCGACGAGCTGTGGGCCGGTCATCGCGACACTGGCAATCAGATTTTTATTAAGGATCCTTCGCTGCTGGAACCCGCAGCGCGCGCCTACGCCGATCTTCCCGGCGGCCACAGCGAGGGCTATGACGATACGTTCAAGCAAGTCTTCCGGCGTTTCTACGCTTCAATCGTTACCCCAAACGTGACGCCCGAATACCCGCAATTCACAGATGGATTGCGGCAACTCAAAATCTTAAACGCTGAGATGGAAAGCCACCGGACGCGAGGCTGGATCGACGTCGCGGCGATCGAGACGGGCAAATAAAAAAGAAGCGTGTGTCTGAAGCTCGTGTAGTCCACCGGGAATCTACCCTGATGACTTGGCGCGGGATAGTTGCTTCGCCGAGTAAATCGTCATCTGCATCGCCTGCCATAAATCCGCCTCCCTCAGACCGGATGCTGAATGAGAAGCACGTCGCTTCGCCGATTCATCGTTCTGTGAACGATAGCCGGTTTTCTCTGAAAGGCCCATTGCTAGGTTGACATTGGAGTTGATATTAAGGTGCGCCCCATCAACGATAGTGTGGTTATTTTGTATGTAACAAACAATAGTAAGTATGTATATCTGAGTGATACGATTCTGTCATCCACGGTCATGGTGTCGCAGATTCCTCAATCTGCTTGTCAGTTTAATCAAAAGGAACGAATGACGCATTCAATGCCCGTACATTTATTACTGGATCCCAACACCCTGGTCTTGCCACTCAAAGGCTGGGTGTATGTGTTTAACAGGAAGGGACTGACAAAAATTAAAGGTCACTATATCGATAAGGTGCATGAAAGGCTGAAATCCTATCTGGACGGAACATATCAAGAACAGGAATTGATGTCTGCCGTCGCGGTCGAAAAGCAAGAAGTCCTTCGAAAGTATTTTGACGCAATGAGCCAAGCTGGAGCGCTCCAGCGCCGCGACAGCGCACAACAGAAGGCGCCTTCAACTGTTCATGTGGAATTTCTTCTCCAAAATGAGACCGGTCCAGATGGGCACAATATGATTGTGACCATCAACGGCAAGGCGACTTGTGTCTCGCTGGATGGGCAGTATCAAGCTTCTGATGGTCACGGTCGTCGCTACGATGCCTGCCTTCAATTTCTGTCCGCAAGCCAAATGGACACTGAGTGGAAGCGAGTTTGGCGTGCCCCGAAGAATGGGGCTCACATGCTGTACATCGTAAAGGAATGTGCGTCCGCGCTTCCGTTGGACGAAACTGAAATCGAGCGGCGAAAGCGATATGCGATCTGGCTGCTCGGGTGCTTGGGAATAGACTCCTGGAATCGCAGAACAGTCCAGCTTTACACATTTGATAGCGCTACCTTTGCATTAACCCCTTGTTTTGCAGGCAGCCTGGATGATAGCGCCGGCAAAAAGGAATTCAACACGGAATTGGTTAGCCCTACTGACCACAAGCAACTGCCGCTCGCCATCGCCAAGGCTGCGGTTCCTTTCTACTCCAATGCGGCTGCTGGCTGCGGTCTTCACTACACTCTTCTGGCACAGGAACTTGAACGGGAGTTCATCGTGCAGGCCACCCTGGCCAGCGAGACTAAAAAGGAAAGAATGCCGTTTGTAACTGAGTTCAGGGATTGGAGACGTTCCAAGCCAGAATTGCGACGCGCTCGCGTTAACCGTCGGCAGGTTTCAGGGTGGCCGGTTGCCGGGTCTCTTCTGCATCTTCGAGTACGCGCCTCGGAACGTTTTTGGTGGAAAATGCCGGCACATGTCCGGAACGGGAGTAGTCGCGACATTGATCTGCTGCAGTCAGGCGAGGAACACGCACAACTCGCATACATAGCAAATATTTTACGAACGCGACTGCCGACATTGTCCGCGACTATGAAATCCACTACTTGCGGGCTGTACGTTTGCCAGTCAGGAAAGTACTTTGCATATTCTTTTGTTCAACCCAAAGCAATTCGGGACGTCTTGCTCGCCATCATTAAAGATGAGTTTTATGGAGAATCCTTGCGTGCGATAGAGACAAAACACGAATGTGATTATGACAGTTTCCTGACAGAGGAGCAGTTGCGGCGCTTAGTTCTCCGGCAGAGCATGATCCTGAAGAAGCACAAAATATCTACATGCTTTACCTTCAGGCACGTTCAACGGGTTGAGATTTCGGCTTGGATTGGAAGGCTTTCGCATGAAAACTAGCTCTGGAAAACTGGTTTTCGGCAAGAGGCTGCTAGGTCACAGCATGCTCGCACTTCGTGACAAGCTCATCGAATTAGCTGGCGAGTTGGCGCAACCCATCTTTGTTGACACATTGTTGGGAATGCATTTCGACTCAGAATCGCAACCTCCCCAGTATCAGAGTTTTCTGATCTTTGATTTTTACCGCATATTTCTCTACGAGAATTCGGCCCTTCCATCTGGCCCAAAGGTCAACTCCGTAGTTCGCTTCCTCATAGATGACTATCCGGTTGATCCCATCAAAGTGTTGGCTGGATACGCTCAGGAGCACTTTCACTTTTTCTATTCTGTTGAGATACTCCAAATCCTCCCGCTTTTCTGGATGGATCGCAAACCGGGAACGCTGATCACGCTTGATTTGTCTAACCCCGCAATTAGAATCGCCAGGCCTGTTGTACACCCGAAATGCGAGCAACCGCGGAGCGCAACGCTCAAACCGGGATCTCTGGTTGCTGTCGATAGCACAATCAGTCTCCAGGACCGCTTTACCGGCCCTGAAATGCGGACTCAGCCGATTCCGATACTGGACGATTTGGTCTCCCCGGATGTTGGAATAGTTCGGAGAGAAAACAGACTCGTAGGGCAGCTATCTTTCCCAACAGTCATCAGTCAGGTTGCAAACGGCCACGCGAAGCCATTTTTCTGCAGCGGCAGAGGCCTGAGGATGCGTGATGCTGTCGCCACCGCGCGCTGCGAGGCTGTTGAACGACATCTAACCAACTTTCTCAATCCGGCTACACCTTTGGCCTATGGAAGCTACGAAATGTTCCGGGATCTTGCCATTAATCCACAGATTCTTTGTTTTAACCGAGCGGGAGCGGACCGCGCGAACGGGCACACCTCCTACAATAGAGAGCTTCCGATGTACTGGTGCTCAGCCCGGAATCCTCGGTCAGGAGCAGCCTACCTTGTACCCGCACAAGAAGTCTGGTTCAACACCAGGTCTCTTCCGGGAGAAAACATATGCATCCAAGGTTCAACCAACGGCTGTGCCCTGGGTACGTCGGTTGAAGAAGCTGCGCTGTTTGCAATCCTTGAGACCATCGAACGGGACGCATTTCTCACCACCTGGTACCTGCGCCGTCCGTGCCACAAGGTCGATCCGGCGTCCGTTCACCTGGAAGAATTTCAGCTACTTTGGCACCGCGTGCGGCACATACATCGCAACTACTCGTTTCATTTGTTCGATATAACAACCGATGTGGCGATACCAGTTGTATTGTGTGTCGCTGTCAAGCAGTCAGGCAGAGGTCCCAAAGTCATGCTTTCCACGGCATGCAGACTGCACTGGCCGGAAGCGGCGCTTTCCGCGCTCAAAGATTTCGCCGGAATGCCGCAGACAATTTCTTATGACGAGACGCATGCTAGACGGCTGCTGGAGCGGCCGCAAGATATTTCTGATCCGGAAGATCACGCGGCGTTTTATTCCCTGCAAGAGAACTTTGAACGATTGTCGTTCTTTGCCTTTGATGCGCAACCGCTACTTGCAGCAGAGGATGTCGATGCCAGGTCGTGGGTTTCTCGTAGGAATCAATATAACTTGAAAAGTGTAATAGAAGAAGTTATAGACAATCTAAACAGTCTTGGAATCACCGTGCTTTTAAGAGATTTGACGCATCGGGCCTTCAGTGACCGCAATCTTTTTTGCTTGAAGGCTATTATACCCGGTCTCTACCCTATGTGGTTTGGATACTATAACGTCCGATTCAACATGAGCAAACGTCTTCAGGCTTTGTCACAAACGTTCCTGGGAAGGCCCTTAACGAATGACGTTGACGTAAATCTGACTATGCATCCGTTTGATTGATGAACTGTAGCATTTTCGCTTATATAGTTAAATATATTGACAAAGTAAAATATCAGTAATATAGCCAGGGTTATGACTGGATGGTGTTACTCTGGGATTCTCTCATCTGGATTGTTAATAAGTAAGGAGGATATAACAATGGCAAACGAAACCCACAAACCTATCGAAATCGATTTTAGTGACATCGAAATCGAAGACGTCAAACTGTTTGTACAAGGAGGGGCACGCGGCATTCCTGAAATGGCTGCCTCTAGCCACGTAAGCCCTCCCTTTTGTATCTCCTGTGCCGGTGGCTATGTGGCTCCGGACGATTCATCCTCGAGTTGATACCGGCCCGGTTTGGGCACGATTTAGGTGAATCAATCGTGCCCATGCCTTTCTCGACTACCCGAAGTCTGTGCGCCATACCACCCGCAGACAACTCAGCATTCGGCTGTAACTATAATCACTATAAAGGAGGGTATTGGAGTGAGAGTCCAAACACACAAACCAGTTGAAATTGACCTCAGCGACATCAACATGGAAGAAGTTGAACTTTTTGTTCAGGAGGGTGGACGCGGGACTCCGGAGATGGCAGCCTCATGCGGATGCGCATCGTGCGCTGCCCAATTCTGTATCTCGTGCGGTGCCGGCGGCTGTAACACAGGCTTCGAGGACTGAGATCAGCTAGTGTAAAGGAGTTAGGCGTCAAAACATCCCACCTAACTCCTTACACGGGCATTGTTGACAAGAAGATCCGAGGGCGATTGGTTGTTACACAATGTTGGACTGGCAGGATACATATAAGCTGTCGCGCTTTGCTATCCTTCGAGCGGACCAGGATGGGTTTCTCCTTGAAAGTCCGCTTGCCAGTAGAGAATTCCGTTTTTGCGGGGCGTCTGTGATCCGCGTGTTGGCAGCTCTTACTCGCCCCGTCCAGTTGGAATCACTGCTTTCCGCTGTGGAAGAGCCCGATCGTACCGTCTTGCGCTCTTTTCTTATTACCTGCAACGACCAAAGGCTGCTGACACGCGTGCGCGAAGACGGCATCGCGGAAGAGGATGTTGGGCCTTTGGGTTATTGGGAGTTTCACGATCTGCTGTTTCACACTTCTACGCGACTCGGACGCAATCGCCACCCCGTAGGAGGCACATACCGTCTGAGAAATCGACTTCCGCCGGAACCTGCATTGCGCCAGGATGACGATAATCCTGAACTGCTGATCTTGCCCAAACCGGATCCCAAAGGGATGGAGATGCCCTTCACTCAGGTCCTGGAACGCCGTCGATCGCGCTACGGACAAGAACGGCTAACCCTGGAGGCACTTGGCGCTTTTCTATATTGGACATGCCGAGCCACGAAGCTCACCGGACATGGCGATGAAGTTCTAGTGCAGAAGCTCTATCCGAGCGGTGGGAGCCTGCATCCATTGCAAGTGTGTGTGGCCATCAACGCCTGCGACGACTGTGCCCCCGGTCTCTATCGCTACCTGGATCACAAACACGCGCTCAGTCTCGTCGCCACTTCAGACAGCACTGTACAGAAATTCTTTGCCGATGCTTTTTACAGTACCGGGGGCCTTTCACAAAACACGCCTGCGCTGTTCATAATATCGGCACGATTTCACCGGACTGCTTGGAAGTATGAGTCCATCGCCTATCGCCTGATTCTTATGGAGGTCGGGGTTTTGTTGCAGACCATGTATTTGGCCGCCACCGCCTTAGATCTCAAAGGTTGCGCACTTGGCTGTGGGGATTCTGACCACTTCGCACGAGCGGTTGGAACAGACTATTACGTTGAAACCAGCGTTGGTGAGTTTTTGTTAGGGCGCTAAATGTATGAACACATTCTCGACATTGAATGAATCAGTGGAGCCAGAACCGTGCTCTCAGGACGATCGATCTGTGAGGACGGATTGTCTGCTCGCTGTTCGCAAAGCGGGAGCTTCGTTTGGCAGTTCGTATAACGTATGTTCCGAAAGTTGTGAAGCAGTTGTTCGCAATTATGAGCTTCTGAGCGGGCCAATCAAAGATGCACGAGATAGCCTCGTACAAATATTGCACGAAGCTGTGCCCAAGGCCAAGACTTCTTCCGAACGTCATCAACTGTTACAGATTAAGCGAAAGGTGTTTAATTGCACTATTCTTCCCACCGAAGATCTCGATGTCCTTGACCCCGAACATCGTGCGCAAGTGGCCCAGTACTCCAGCATGCTCTCTGCCAGAGATGCATTAGTGAATAACAATCGGGAATCGATCTTTCAGGAATTTCGTAACCAACTCAATACATTGCTGTCAGCGGAAGAGTTCCGTTCTGCGCTGAATTACTCATGCCCTTGGCTAATTGATGCTTATCACCGCCATGGTCCCGGCGGTAACACAGATTTTTCGAACGAAGAGCGGGGAATTTATTCTTACGCTACCCGCTTCTTCAGTAAGGCAAACCCGTTTCACGTTTTCGCTAATGTTGCCTTTCCCGCTCATACGGGACTGCATGTAGATTGCGAATACGAGATGGTGATCAGCTCCTCGCTGATATTAGTACTGGAACGATTACTGCTGCAGGGGTCAACCAATCGTAGGAGACGGTTCGTTTACCTTCGCACTTACCGGCGGGAAAATAAGGGATATGAGTTTGTCGTAAGGAATAAGTCCTCGCTCATGCGGATTGCCGTCAAGAACAGCCTCGCGCTCCAGGCGGTCGTTGAATATTTTACGGAGATGCGGTCCGCCTACACTGTGGGCGATTGCATTGAATATCTTTCGGGAGCATTGGCTGGCGCCGAACAATCTGATATCGAGAAATACCTATACCAGCTCATTGACCATGGGATCGTGGTGGAATATCTGGTCACAAACTACGACCATTTTGCGGACAATCTATTGGGAATATTGCCCGAATACGACTCCGCTATCACAGCCCTGCAGCAACGTCATTTGGCACGCGTTGGCAAAGCGGGCCTGTCACAGTTTGAACAGCAGGGCAAAGACAGCTTTGCTACTGACTTGCAATTTGAAGGTACCGCTTACTACATTAATGCTTATTCCAGGGAAAGCACAGCGAACTATGAAACAACGGCCAGCCTGCTCTATCCCGCTTTGAAAGCGATCAAACCGTTGTTTCTACCGTGCAATAATTTTACAGAGTTTGCATATGTGAGTTCCGCATATATACATGACCAATGTGCGGCGCGTCAGAGTGCCGTTCCTTATCTAGAGCTCTTAACGGAGTTTCTTCGCGACCCAGCTTCCATCGTATCCCGCTACCGTCCCTCCTGCCACCGGTCACCCGAGAAAGAGCAGGCTCGCCAAACTTGGCTGCGCCACTTAACAGAGTACGAGGGTATTCTGCCCGATGAGGATCTGGCACAGTTCGTATCTGAGAGGCCCGCTGATGAGGAGTATTCCGGGAGCGTGTGCTTTAATGGTGTTGTCGACCCCATTAGCGGCACGTTTTATCCTCACAACTTCTTTGCCGGAAACGGGCGTTACTCGTCACGGTACTTGCTGGGCATGTCGGGGCAGCGTCGCAGCCGTGTCATTCAGAAAGAAGGCTTATTAGACGTACAAATTATGCCTGCGTATGACGATAACCGCTTTTATGTGGCGCCGATGCTTCCGGCGGCTTGCGGATTTGACGCGCGTTATCGGCATCAATTTCAGCGCTGGATCGATCCGTCCGATGTTACTGTGGGATTGGAGAATGGACATGTCGTTTACCATGAATATTCTTCTGGCCGTGCCTTGCGGTTTCATTTCTTCGGATTCCTGCTGGGAGACTTTCTAACTCCTGAGTACCAGCTCTTTCTTACCGACCACGCAGACTTCTTTAACAATCCATTCGATCGTGCACCTTCTTTTCGACCCGGGATGGAGCATGTCGCTCCCCTATACTATGGGGCAGTCTGCCTGAGGAGGGAGCAGTGGCGCTTCCAAAGAGCATTCTTCGACCCGGCATGGAAATACGATGACATACTTGCCTGTACCATTTCGTTGCGCGGCCTCTTGCGAGATGCCGGCCTTAGTTTTACGAAGTGTTACTTTGAGCTCTTTGACCCAGCAGCTCATCAGCGGAGACCGCGATATTTCGAGATCTGCAATCCTCTAAGTGTGCATGTTTTCCGCAGAGCGGTTCGGTCGTCTTCCGGTTCCACAGTAGTCTCGATCGCGAGAATGGAGCCACCCGCCGAGAATTTTGTGAGAGACGGACAATGCTTTCCTATGACCGAGTTGATGATCGAGGCCTGAAGCCGGAAACCGGGCCCATTTGTGGGAAGTGGCTGAGTTTTCACTTGTATTTACCCGGTCCTCCCGATTTGTTTCTCACCAAACACCTGGGTCCGTCTTTGGTCCGCGAATTAGCGTCAAAGCAAATTTGTCGTTTCTTTTTCATACGATATTCCGAAGGTGGTCTGCATCTTCGGCTGCGATTTCTGCCAGGCAGGAGCGGCGACCCAGCGGTAATTGAACAATGGTTCAATAACACCGTCCGCGATTTTGCAGGATCACTGCCCGCACCTGCGCTGTGCAGAGTAGAGCGGCGAGCATACAACCGCGAGGAACACTACTTCGGCGAAACAGTGTATTCGGTCTATGCGGAACTGCTGAACGAGCAGACCTCCTGGCTGGCATTACAGTTGCTATCTGGATATTGGAACAGACGACCGCAGTTGATGCTTCTGCTTGCGGTCTGTCTGCGTTTCTTTCTTTTGCGTACCACCGCCGATTTGGGAGATTACATTGCGGCTGCGGAGCTGTCGCGCTCATTTGCCGCCGATCTTGTGGTGAAGATGGGGCTGAGCGCTGATATGCCGACCGAGAAAGAGCAGGCGGCGTTTGACGCACTTGTTCCGCAGGTTCTCTGCCGATCTATTTCTTTTCTCAGGCACGACCCTGCAGTGACGGCAATTATTCGTTTGATGCGGCGTGCATGCAAGATTGGCCAACAAGGTCAATTCGTTGTCACTCATGCTCTCCATCTGTTTTGCAATAAGCTGGGCTTTTCAGTGCAGGAAGAGTATCGGATATTTGCCCTGCTGAAGGGACAGTAAAAGGAGAAGCCAATGGATGAATGGCGCAGCTATCATGTCTACTACACGGACATAGACCGGCTTCTGCTCGAATGCATTGGTCCCTGTCTCCGTACCTTAGATGGATCGTTAAGTATGTATTTTTGGGAACGGCACTATGCGGGCGGCCGACATGTCCGCGTCCGATTTCGCGGGTCAGTTGCAGATCTGAATGTAGTAGGAAAGCAATTCGTTTCAGCGGTGCAAAGGTATCTCGAACTCTATCCCAGCGCGCGACTTACTAACTATTCCAGCGACGATGCCAGGCAGATGCTTGAAATGGAGGGGGAGGTCTACGACCCGGATGACCTAAACTATCGGATCAATGCAATTTGCGAGCAGCAGTACCAGCGGTTGAAGAGCCGCTATGTCCAGGGAGAAGGCCTCGAACTGTTGCATGAGTTTCTACATGACTCCAATGCCCTCACGGTAGCCATGCTTAAAGATCCGGCAGCTAAGCTGGACAATTTACTCAGTCTGTTTTTTCTGAACGCTCTGTTTGTAGATGGAGGACTTCAGCAGGGATCCGTCTCATACAAGTCTCATTGGTCTGGATTTGCTGCCACCTTTGGCGGTAGGCCGATCATCGAACGCATCAGGCGAAGCTTTGAGGAGCAGAAAGACTCGATCATCGCGAGAATGCTGGAAGTACAAGACGCATACTCCCGGCGCAATTTCTCGCACCAACCGGTGCTTGCAGAATGGCATCGGCTGCTGGACAAGTACGGCAGAAAAGCCAAGGTACTCTTGAGCAGCGGTGTACAGATTAGTTTTACTATGACGCCGCATGAAATTCGAGGCTACCGCGATTTCGTCGGACAGCACGCGCATGAGAAAAGCGAATTCATGCAGGTCTTACTTGAGGATGAGCGGTTTGTGGCCGCTTTTCGACATGAGCAATCGTTGGCATGGCCGAGAGTTCTTGTAAACCTGCTCTATATGATTGTTCCTGCACTTGGCTTGACCATCCTGGACAGGATGGCACTCTGCTACTTCGCCCACCGTGGGGTTGAAACCCACCTCCAATGTGATCTAACCGATGTCCTTCGCACCACGATAACAACTACATTGCGAAATTACTAACTGTGAAGGCTTGATCATTCGGCTCCGGTAATCTTTGCTGGCGGGAATTGCTTATTGAGTTCCAGATTCAGTTCCAGGACATTGACGCGCGGCTCCCCCAGAAAGCCGAATTGTCTGCCTTGAATATGGCGCGCCACGATGAGGTTGAGGGCATCCACGGTAATTCCGCGTGCTTTGGCCACGCGAGGGACTTGGAAGGCGGCGGCGGCAGGCGTAATCTCCGGGTCGAGACCCGATGCGGAAGTCGTGACCAGATCGATGGGAACGGGGGCGTTGGGATTCTCGGCATGAAGAGTCGCGGAGTCAGTCGTAATGCGGTCGATCAGTTGGTGATTAGTTGGTCCGAGTTGCGATCCATTGGAGTTGTCCGCCTGGTACCCGTATCCGGCGGCTGAGGGCCGAGAGTGAAAGTAAGCGGGGCCCGAAAAAGCCTGGCCGATGATTCGCGATCCGACGGTCTTACCGTTCGCTTCGAGCAACTGACCGTTGGCTTTGTCGTGAAATAACACCTGCGCCAGGCCCGTTACGATCAGCGGGTAAACGATCCCGAGTAGTACGGTTGTGGCTACGGTCATCAATAGTGCAGTGATGAGATTTTTCTTCATAACAGAATCCTCTTAAGCCAGGCCCACCCGCGTGATCACCATATCGATCAGCTTGATTCCGATAAAAGGGATGATCACTCCGCCCACTCCGTAAATCCAAAGATTACGGCGCAGGAGAGCAGCGGCGCCCATGGCGCGGTATTTCACGCCGCGCAGGGCCAACGGAATCAGCGCGACGATAATCAGTGCGTTAAAGATTACCGCCGAGAGGACCGCTGATCCCGGTGTTTGCAGCCGCATGATGTTGAGCGCGTTAAGCACGGGGAACGTTCCGGCAAACATCGCGGGAATGATGGCGAAGTACTTGGCCACATCATTGGCGATGGAAAATGTGGTTAGCGATCCGCGCGTCATCAGCAGTTGCTTGCCGATTTCAACGATCTCAATGAGCTTGGTGGGATTCGAATCGAGATCGACCATGTTGCCGGCTTCTTTAGCGGCCTGTGTGCCGGTGTTCATAGCGACGCCTACATCGGCTTGCGCCAGCGCGGGCGCATCGTTGGTGCCGTCGCCAGTCATGGCGACGAGCTTGCCTTCGGCTTGCTCTTTGCGGATCAAATCCATTTTGTCTTTGGGCGTGGCCTGGGCGAGAAAGTCATCGACACCGGCTTCGCGCGCAATGGCCGCGGCTGTGAGCGGATTGTCTCCGGTGATCATCACCGTGCGAATGCCCATGGCACGAAGATGATTGAAGCGTTCCGTCATTCCGCCTTTGACCACGTCTTTCAATTCGATAACACCGAGCGCGCCGCGAACTTTCTCCGCCACTACCAGAGGCGTGCCGCCGGAGCGGGCGATCTGTTCGACGGCGGCGCGGACTTCGGCGGGTACCTGGCCCCCGTTTTGCAAGACGTAGCTCTGAATCGATTCCGCAGCGCCTTTGCGAATCTCGAAGCCGTTCATGTCGACGCCGGACATGCGAGTTTGGGCGGTGAAGGGGACGAAGTGAATGTCATGCGAGCCGAGGTCGCGGCCGCGCAAACCGTACTGCTCTTTCGCTAGAACAACAATGGATCGGCCTTCGGGAGTTTCGTCCGCGAGAGACGATAGTTGCGCCGCGTCGGCCAGTTCGTTTTCACTCACGCCGGGAGCGGGGATGAACCGCGAGGCTTGCCGATTGCCCAGAGTGATGGTGCCGGTTTTGTCGAGCAGAAGAGTGTTTACGTCACCCGCTGCTTCGACGGCACGTCCGGACATGGCGAGGACGTTGTGCTGCACCAGGCGATCCATTCCGGCGATACCGATCGCAGACAGTAATCCGCCGATGGTGGTGGGGATCAGGCAAACGAGCAAAGACACTAGAACAAAAACAGTTTGCGGCGAGCCCGAGTAGATTGCGAACGGCTGCAGAGTAACCACGGCGAGCATGAAGATAATTGTCAGTCCAGCCAACAAAATGTTCAGCGCAATTTCATTCGGAGTCTTCTGCCGTTCGGCACCTTCGACCAGAGCGATCATGCGATCGAGAAAAGTTTCTCCGGGATTGGAAGTGATTTTCACTTTTATCTGATCGGATAGAACGCGAGTGCCGCCGGTAACGGCAGAGCGATCGCCGCCGGCTTCACGGATTACGGGAGCGGATTCGCCCGTGATAGCGGATTCGTCGACCGAAGCAACGCCTTCCACAATCTCGCCGTCGGAGGGAATAAATTCTCCGGCGGAGACAAGGACGAAATCTCCAGCGCGCAACTTTGAACTGGGAATTTGCTCGACTTGTTCGGTGCCCAGAATGCGATTGGCTACCGTTTCAGACCGAGCCTTGCGCAGCGTGTCGGCTTGCGCCTTGCCGCGGCCTTCCGCCATGGCTTCCGCGAAATTCGCGAATACGACGGTAAACCACAGCCACAGTGTGATCTGAAGGTTGAACTTGAAGCCTGGGTGGCCTTGCATCGCATTGCGCACAAGCAGGACGGAAGTAATCACGCTGCCGATTTCGACGACAAACATGACAGGATTACCCATCATTTTGCGCGGGTCCAGTTTTACGATCGCGTCCCAAAGCGCCCGGCGAACTATCTTCCACTCCCAAACGGCTTTCTTTCTAATTGCCATAAGAATTGCCTAGAATGTTTTGCCTGCGCCCATCAGAAGGTGCTCAAGAATTGGCCCAAGGCTCAATGCCGGGAAAAACGTAAGCGCGCCGACGATGATGATCACGCCGATCAGCAGCACGGTGAACAACGGCGTGGTCACCGGAAATGTTCCCAACGACGGCGGCACGTATTTCTTGCGCGCAAGATTACCGGCGATCCCAAGCATGGGGATGATCATCAGGAAACGGCCGGCCAACATGGTGATGCCAATAGTCGTGTCGTACCAGAGCGTGTTCGCGGTCAGTCCGCCGAAAGCCGAGCCGTTATTGCCCGCGCCGGATACGAACGCATACAAGATTTCTGTGAGCCCATGCGGACCGGCGTTGAGGATGGCGGATGTCCCGAATCCCTTGACGCTAGAAATCGATGCGAACACCAGAATCACTAAAGGAAATATCAGCGCCACAAGCATTGCCATTTTCACGTCGTAAGCTTCGATCTTCTTGCCCAGATATTCCGGCGTGCGGCCGACCATCAAACCCGCAATAAATACAGCGAGCACAACGTAAATCAAAATTCCATACATACCGGAGCCGACTCCGCCGAAGATCACTTCGCTGAGCATGATATTCACGAGCGGCACCATTCCGCCAAGCGGCGTGAAGGAATCGTGCCAGCCGGTGATCGCTCCGCAACTCGCGTCAGTCGTGACAGTCGCGAACAAGGCCGAGTTCGCGATGCCGAAGCGAACTTCTTTGCCTTCCATGTTTCCACCGGACTGTAATGCGCTCGCATGTTGATCGACGCCCGGCAATAGCGGATTGCCGCGAGCCTCTGCCCAGTAGGCAACCATTACGCCTGCCATAAACAAAATCGCCATCGCGGACCACACTGCCCACCCGTGGCGCTGCGATCCTGTCATCCGCCCCAGCGTGTAGGTGAGTCCTGCACCGATGGCGAAGATGGAAAACATCTCGAAGAGATTGGTAAACGGCGTCGGGTTCTCGAACGGATGAGCGCTGTTCGCATTAAAAAATCCGCCGCCGTTCGTGCCGAATTCCTTGATGACCTCCTGCGACGCCACCGGACCTTGTGCGATAGTCTGCTCGGTCACAGTATCCATGACTGGCTTGCCGTCGGGCCCGGCTACAAGCTTTCCGTCCGAACCCAATTTCTGAATCTGCTGCGGCTCTACTAATGTCGCTTTGTCGTAGGGCTTGAGGTTCTGTACAACTCCCTGAGAGACGAGGAACAAAGATCCGACAACGCAGAACGGCAGGAGCACCCACAAGCAGCAGCGAACGAAATCAACCCAGAAATTGCCGATGGTTTCCATCTGCCGGCGGGCAATTCCCCGAATGAAGGCGATGGCAAGAACGATGCCCGTAGCCGCGGAGGCGAAGTTGTGATACGCCAGCCCCGCCATCTGGGTGAAATAACTCATCGTGGTCTCGCCCGCGTATTCCTGCCAATTCGTGTTCGAGGTGAACGATGCTGCGGTGTTGAACGCAAGGTGAGTCGGATTTACCGCGCCGAACTTCTGCGGATTGAAAGGGAGAAATCCCTGCACGCGCTGGATCACATACAGAAGTAACATTGAGACCGCGCTGAAAAGCAGCATCGAAATCGCATATTCGGTCCAGCGCATTTCGTGCTTTTCGTCGACCCCCGTCAGGCGGTAGAGCAGACGTTCAACTGGGCGCAGAGCGGGATCCAGAAACGTGCGCTCGCCGCTGAACACACGCGCCATGAACACGCCAAGCGGCTTGGTCACGGCAAAGATCAAGGCAAGAAAAAACAGAATCTGGAACCATCCATTTGCGGTCATTTAGATATGCACCGTCGCGAGTCGCCTCATCAAAACTTCTCCGGCCGAAGCAGCGCGTAGATCAGATAAACCATCGTTAAGGCGCTGACCACCAGCATGACGATTGATTCTCCGTTCATGGTGATTTCCTTTACTTCACGCGGTCGCAGAAATGCACGTAGCCAATCGACAGCGCAAAAAACGCAATCGTTACCGCGATCCAAATTAGGTCTTCCAAAGCAAACCTCTCGTGGACTGCTCGACACAAGGGCATCAACGGCCGGTTTCGTCGGCACGAAGTAATGCTTACAAAGTTTGAATAAAGAATTCGTAAATTAAATTGCAGCAGTTTCCGTTGAATCTCAAGTCCGGCCGGTTGCATTGTCCCTTTCATCGTTCCTTTCAACGAAAAGCGGGTGCGTTGCTCCCGCCAGCGTGTTACCTTTACCAATCCAAAAAAGGACGCACGAAGGATGGCCATCAGCAGACGCGAGTTCATCGGCAGAATAGCGAAAGCAGGCGGGTACGGTGCCGCATTTGTGACGATGCACTCGCTGGGACTCTTGGGCCTGGCGGAGAGTGAACAGCGGAAGGATTTTCCGCTGCCGTCATCGGCTGGCCGGGGAACAAAGGTGATCATTCTCGGCGCTGGAATTGCCGGGCTCGTTTCCGCCTACGAGATGCGGCGCGCCGGATTCGATTGCACGGTACTCGAAGCGCGCGAGCGTCCCGGCGGACGGAACTGGACTTTGCGTCCGGGATCAAAGCTGGTCTTTAACGATGGGATGTCGCAAGAGTGCAAGTTCGACGAAGGAAATTATTTCAATTGCGGCCCCGCGCGCCTGCCTTCCATACACAAAACCATGCTCGGCTATTGCAACGAATTGAGCGTTGAGCTGGAAGTCGAGGTGAATACTTCGCGCCGCACGTTGCTGCAGAGCGACAACGTGTTCGGCGGCAAACCGATTCGCCAGGCGCAAGCCATCAACGACACTCGCGGGCAGGTAGCTGAGTTACTGGCCAAGTGTGTGCAGCAGGGGGCGCTCGATCAGGCTTTTACGCAGGACGACCATGCCGCAGTGATGGAATTTCTGAAGTCCTACGGCGCGCTGGGAAAAGATTACCGGTATAACGGATCTTCGCGTTCGGGCGACCGGCAGGAAGCTGGGGCGGGCGATCAGATCGAAATTCCCAACTCTCCGCTCTCGTTCTCGGATCTGCTGAAATCGAAGTTCTGTCAGCCGATGCTTTTCGAAGAAGTGCTAGACATGCAGGCCACCATGTTCCAGCCGGTTGGCGGCATGGACCGGATTCCTTATGCGTTCGCGCATTCTCTGGGCGAAATCGTTCGCTATAACTCACCTATCACAGAAATCAGAAAAGCGACGGACGGCGTTCGAGTGACGTATCGCAAAGGCGAATCTGGCCCAATCGAATCCATCGAGGCGGCCTATTGCATTTGCACGCTGCCGCTCCCCATTCTTAAAACGCTGCCGAATGATTTCGCTCCGCGAGTAAAATCGGCGATTGCGAATGTCATTTACGATTCCGCCTACAAAGTTGCGTGGGAGTCGCGGCGTTTTTGGGAGCAGGACGGCGACGAGATTTACGGCGGCATTTCCTTCCTTACAACCGGTCCAATTAATATCGTGTGGTATCCGAGCGCGAAGCTGATGTCGAAACGCGGGGTGCTGGTCTCGGGGTACGCCATTGAAAACTTTGGCGACTTCGGCAAGCTGCCCTCGTATGAAGCGAAGCTTGCTGCTTCCAAAGCAGCGATTGAAAAACTGCATCCGGGCAAGGGTAGGGAATTGGAGAAGCCGATGTACATGTCCTGGGGCAAAGTGCCTTACAGCCTCGGATCATGGGTCAGCCGCGGTCCGAACTATCCGCCTTCGAACGAAGCCGACTACTATAACGGACCTTACAAAGAATTCATCGTTCCCGATGATCGAATTTATTTTGCGGGCGACCACTGTAGCCATATCATCGGCTGGCAGGAAGGTGCGGCGCTGGCGGCCCAGCGGTCGGTTGCGATGATCGTGGACCGTGTCAACCAATCCTAACCAACTCAAAGCGGAGATGCCGATATTCATGCGAAGAACATCGATGTGCCTGATTTTTGCGGTCACTTTGTTGTCGCTTGTTGCAGGTGCGCAGACCATGGTTCGCCACATTCAGGATGCCGACCGTCCAATTGCCACGGGAGTGTGGGTGGGAGACACTTTGTACTTGAGTGGGCAATTGGCATCGCCGGTCACGCCCGCTGATGCGGCCAAGGGAACTGTTGCCGTCTACGGTGACACTGAGACGCAAACCGCGAGCACGCTGACCAAGATTCAAGCTGCGCTCAAGAGTGAGGGGCTCACCATGGGTGACGTAGTGATGATGCATGTTTATTTGGCCGGCGATCCGGCGAAAGATGGCAAGCTCGATTTCGCCGGAATGATGGCGGCTTACACGCGATTCTTCGGAACCAAAGAGCAACCCAACAAACCTGCTCGAAGCTCCATGCAGGTTGCGGCTCTGGCTGCGCCGTGGGCTTTGGTGGAGATTGAAGTCATCGCGGTGAAGTCCTCTGCAAAACCTGCAAAGTAGTGTTAGGGTTCTGTTCCGGCGAGGACGTGGATCGTGTGCAGCCAGGTTTCTAGCAGCTTTGGCCATGCGGTGATGGGAAGCTCAGTGCGGCGGAGTCCGTAGCCGTGTCCGCCATTGGCGTAGATGTGCATTTCCGCGGGAACCTTGGCATTCTTCAACGCCATAAAATAAACGGTCGAATTTTCCACGTGCACGGTATCGTCTTCTGCTTGCAGAATGAATGAGGGCGGGGTCTGATCGGTGACGTGGATTTCGGCGTTGGGCGCGAAATTTTGTTCGGCCATCGCGAGGTAGCCGGGATAGATGATTGCGGCAAAGTCGGGCCGGCAACTGAGTTTGTCCGCGTCGTCGACTGAGTCGTAGAGCCGCTGATCGAAGTGCGTACTCAACGCGGCTGCGAGGTGGGCTCCGGCAGAGAAGCCGAGCACGCCAATGCGATGCGGGTCGATGCGCCACTCAGCGGCGTGGGAGCGGACGATGCCGAGGGCGCGCTGGGCATCCTGCAACGCGGCGGGAGATTTTGGATACGGACCGGAATCGGGCACGCGATATTTGAGCAGGACGCAGGTGATGCCAATCGAGTTCAGCCAATCGCAGACTTCGGTGCCCTCGAGATCGATGGCGAGAATGCGGTAAGCTCCGCCGGGAAAGACGACGATGGCTGCGCCGGTGTTTTTGCCTGCGGGCGCGTAGAGTGTGAGAGTCGGCACTGAGACATTCCCCAGGCGGATGAGTGGCTTGCCAGCGATCAGGTTGTCTTTGGTAGTGGTGGTATCGATCTCGGGTGCGGGATTTGCTTGGGTGCCGGGCGCTCCGTGTGGCCAGAGGTTGAGAGTTGTGTGACCGGGCGCGGGCTGCCACGCGGGCTTTTGCGCGAAGGCGATGGTCGACACAAAAGCAAAGACGACTAGAAAATGATGCTTATGCATGGCGAGTCTTTGTCTTGAGGCGTAACTGCAACTTCACGATGATCGCAGTGAGACGAATGTTTACGCAAGCGGCTTTGGAAGCCCGGGCACAATTGGCCTTTTGTTCTAAATATTGGGCGCAAAGGTTTGCTTGCAAAAATATTGAGCGCGGGTGCCGTCGGAGAATCTGGCAAGAATTTCATTGAAATAGGCAAGTGGCATAAGGTCGGGGATCTATGCTTAGGTTTGCGTTGCCCTGAGGCAGACGCATTTCGAAGGCCAGGAGAAATAATGCAGAAGCGCAAACTTGGAAAAAGCAACTTGGAAGTTTCGGCGGTCGGGCTGGGCTGCATGGGAATGAGCTTTAGTTACGGGCCACCCAAAGACAAGCAGGAGATGATTTCTGTTCTCCGCGGCGCCGTGGAACGCGGCATCACATTCTTTGACACCGCCGAAGTTTATGGTCCTTTCACCAACGAGGAACTCGTGGGCGAAGCGCTCGCTCCGTTTCGCGGAAAGGTAGTGATCGCCACTAAGTTTGGTTTCGATCTGAGTGGCGGCAACCACAAGCCAGGAGCAGCGGGTGTGAATAGCCAACCGGAGCACGTCAAACAGGCGGTTGAAGGTTCGCTCAAACGGCTCAAGGTCGAGACTATTGATTTGCTCTATCAACATCGGGTTGACCCGAACGTACCGATCGAAGATGTCGCCGGCGCGGTGAAGGAGCTGATTCACGCAGGCAAGGTCAAGCACTTCGGCATGTCTGAAGCAGCCGCAAAGACGATTCGCCGCGCCCACGCGGTCCAGCCGCTCACCGCACTCCAAAGCGAATACTCTTTGTGGTGGAGAAGGCCCGAAGCGGAGATCGTCCCAACGCTTGAGGAACTCGGGATTGGGTTCGTGCCTTATAGCCCGCTGGGCAAGGGATTCCTGACGGGAGCGATCAAAGAAAACGCGACGTTCGACAGTACGGATTTTCGCAGCACTCTGCCTCGCTTTACGCCGGAGGCTCTCAAGGCGAATCAGGCGCTGATTGATTTGCTTGGCAGCATCGCGACGCGGAAGAATGCGACGCCTGCGCAGATCGCGCTCGCCTGGCTGCTGCAGCAGAAGCCGTGGATTGCTCCGATTCCAGGCACGACGAAGTTAAATCGGCTGGAAGAGAACGTCGGGGCCGTGGAGATCGAATTGACGGCGGAGAGCCTCCGCGACATCGAGACTACTGCCTCAAAAATCAAGATAGAAGGGGATCGATATCCGGAACGCCTGGAGAAAATGACCGGTCTCTGAACGAGAGACGGGCGGGACACCGCCAAGTGTGGAGTGGTTCAGTCAGAGTGGGCGCCTGCCTATATGCGTTTGTAGAGGGCGGGGTACATTTTCTGTAGTTGCGCGGAAACGATCGGGAGTTCCTTCGGCGGAATTCCGAAGTTGTGCAGAGACCCGTTGCTCGTTTCGAGAATGAGGTCCGGGATGACTACACCTGCGAACTCGCCGCCCTTAATTGCGATGGAGCGCAATTGCGCTACAGCGAAAACCAGATTTGGCTCCATGCGAAGACGAGAGGTTGGAATGTTCGGTAAATCCGCTTCCACCTGCCGGCGCTTCGCATTACCTCGTTTCATCAAGAACGCCATCGTAAAATAGCCGAGACCTGCGAAGCGTGCGCGAGGAATTGGGCCGGACAAGCCAAGCAGCAGTCCTGTCAAGGCTCCCTGCCGCACGGCGATCACGCAATCGGGGAAACAGGCAAGATACCAGTATTGAAATCCCGCACGGGTTTTGACCGGACCAACGAAGGCCGGGGTAGCCGCGGGCGCGAATGCAAAGCCAGTTCCTGACATACGTTCTAAGCTGCCATGTGAGTTGGGAACAGTCTAGGGTTTAGGCAATGACGATGATTACGTGAGTCACGCTACACCGAGCCGTTTGCGCTGATCGTCGTCCATCGACATCGGCCAACTTGCGTACGAAGGAGAAGGAGCCCAGAATTGACCTACCGCTTCGAGCAGTTTGGAGAATGAAGTCACCATGTCAGAGCTCGCCAAATGGGACAACTTCTACGTAATCGTCGGGTCGGCTGCGGGCGCCCTCATCGGATTGCAGTTCGTCGTCTTGACGCTGATTGCCGATAGGCCAATGACAGGTTCGGCGGAGGCGGGCGCGGCATTCGGGAGCCCGACGGTGGTTCATTTCGGCGTCGTTTTGTTTTTGTCGGCGCTGCTGCACGTTCCATGGCAAACGATCACAGTCGTCGCTATTCTTTGGGGTCTTCTGGGCTTCTGCGGAGTGGTGTACGAGTTCATCGTGATCCGGCGCATGCGAAAGCAAGCTGCATACGAACCAGTGTTCGAGGACTGGTTGTTTCACGTTGTGCTGACTTTGGCCGCATACGCAACACTCGCGCTGTCGTCATTTGCGGCTCCCTCGCACACGCGCGAAGCTCTGTTTGCCGTTGGAGGCGCGGCGCTGCTGTTGCTTTTCATCGGCATCCACAACGCCTGGGACGGTGTTTCCTACCATGTGCTCGTGAACATCGCGAACGCACACGCTGAACTGCGTCAGGATAAGACCAAATCGCAAGGCAAACGAAAGAATTGAGAAATGGACATAAAATCGTTGCTTGATTAGTTCCGCGAGCACAGGAACGTATCCAATCATTACTCCGCTAGTGCAGGTTCTCTACGGTGTAAAGCACTGACGAGTACCGGGGAAATGGATAGGCGTAATACTTCAAGTCTGGCGTTGCGACGAAGAGTTGATTTGCGTGCGAGGCGTAATCATCCGGAATGCGTTTCCAGGGTTCGCGGTGACCGCTCGCCAGGTCGATTACCGTGAGCACCAACTCGCCGCCGGATTGTCCTACCGTTAGCAAGGCTTTTCCGCCCTTCACAAAACGGATGGGAAATTCGTCCGCAGAAGCCACTTTCAACGCGACTGGCTGCTGATTGGTGCCTTGATAAAGAGAAATCCCGCCTCGTGCTTCGCGCAAAGCTACCGTCTCTCCGTCGGGCGAGAGAACGGGGTATGCTTCGCGCGCATCTGTTTTGATCAGAACCGGAGCGCCTCCGGTGACCGCTTGCTTATAGACGTTCCACTTGTTCTGGTCTGTCTGAGCCTCGTAAACAATCTGGCGGCCGTCCCCAGACCAGGTGTAGTGATCGAAGGCGATCAGGCCGGGTGTGGGAAGCTCTTTTGCATCTCCGGGTCCGATAGGCTGAAGTTGCAGAGGCAACTTTGGGTTGCCGTGATTCGAGGCGAGAACCACCCATTTGCCATCGGGTGAAATGGCAGCCGTGCCGACTCCCAACCGCACCGCCGGCGAACCGTCAGTGGCGCGATAGTAGGCCAGGCTGTTGTTCTCCAATGAATAGACTTCTCCCGCTTCATAGATCGAGATGAGGCGGCCATCGTCGGAGATGCCGGTCGCTTCGGTGTCATCGAGCCATGAATAGGGATGTTCCGCCTTGTCTCCGGGAAACAGACCCCTGATCTGCCGCCGCCAGGTTTCGCGCGACAGCAGCACTCTTCCATCTTTCGAGATGTCGTGTAGGCGGATCGATGGAAAAGTCAGGATCGTTCGTTCCTTGCCGCCTGGGGTTACGGCGAAAAGCGTATCGGCCCATCCGGAGACCTTTGTTCCCGCGAACCACACCTCTTTGCCGTCGGGTCTCCAGGCTAGGCCCTCGACGCTGGGGTCTGTCGAAATAACGCTGTGGTTTCCGTTCAGATCGACCAGATCGACGGAACCGTCGTCATTGCCGAGGATTGGATGACTTTCGAATGCGATCGTGCTGCCGTCGGGAGAAAACCGGGGATGGCCAATCCATCCGCCCCTTTGCTGAAAGAGCACGTGCCCGGCAGGAAATTCTAAACGCGGGCCTTCTGGAGACTGCACCGCAATCACCATGCGTTTGCCGTCAGGATGCCAATCGGCTTGAGCAACATGTTCGGCCAGAGTGCGCGGTGATCCACCGGACAGGCTCACTGTTGCCAACGTTCCACCGCAAGTGAGGAAGTACACTTCCTCGCAACCCAGGAACACCGCTAACTCGTCCGAAGAAGAAACGGCGGCGACCTCGGACGAAGCGATGCCCAGCGGCCTCGACTCGGGGCTGCCCACCCGCGCGATTGAAATCTGTGGCGGCTCTCCTTCCCACTTGCCGCTGTAAACGATCGTCTGACCGTCATGCGAAAAGCGCGCGCCCAACAGCGTCCCGTCGCGATAGCTTACGTTGGTGTAGTGAGGGGCAGGGCTTTCACGACCTGTCAAGAAAAATGCTGCCAAGGCCAGGAGCACGGCTGCGGCCGCGATGATCCAGGGCAAGGCTGTGGCGGCGGGTTTCGCAGTTTTGGCCGCACTCGCAGCGCCGAGCTGAGGAAGGTCTGCGGCAATCCACTCAAGCTCCAGTCTGACATCGTGCGCGGTTTGGAAGCGATCATCCGGATTCTTCGCCATGCAGGTCTTGACTACGCGCTCGAACGCAGCGGGGATCGTGGGCTTGAGAGTTCTGATGGGCTCCGGATCTTTTTCCAGAATTGCGCTTGCCACGCTGATCTGGCTCTTACCGTCGAATGGCCGCTTGCCGGTTGTGCTCTCATATAAAACCGCGCCAAGTGCGAAGAGATCGGAGCGCACATCGGCTTCTTTGCCTTCGATCTGTTCCGGCGCCATGTACTGGATCGTGCCGATGACCATGCCTGCGCTGGTGAGCGGAGAGAGGGGAGTGGCTTCACTCATGGTCCTGGCGCCCGATAACAATGGCGCACTCGAAGCCGCCGAGCCGAAGCCGGGAACCGCTGCCTTGGCCAGTCCGAAATCCATTAACTTCGCGCCGCCCTTGGTCAGCATGATGTTTCCCGGCTTCAGATCGCGGTGGACGATCCCAGCACGCTGCGCCGCCTCAAGCGCCTGGCACACTTCGATTCCAGTTTTCAGAGCTTCTTTCAACGGCAGCGGACCCTTCCTCAGCCGCTCGGCAAGCGACTCGCCTTCCAGGTGTTCCATCACCAGAAAGTCGACGCCGTCCTGATGTCCAACATCGTGCAGAGTGCAAATCCTTGGATGGTTTAACGACGAAATCGCCCGCGCCTCACGCTCGAAGCGCTGCTTCAAATCAGGATTAGAGGAAAGATGGTGCGGCAAAACCTTGATGGCTACAGTGCGATCGAGGCGCGTGTCGCGGGCGCGATACACCTCGCCCATGCCGCCAGCGCCTAACGGGGATTGAATTTCGTAAGGACCGAGTTTTGTGCCAGAGGCTAAAGCCATCGGTGGGCGCAATTATATGGCATGGTGCGGGGACTGCGGGCACGGGAAGGATTGCGGATGATCGATCAATTGCTGTTTCGGAGGTATCACAGAAGGAAGTCAAAGTCCGCACCCCTCGCAACAAACGCGAGGGGTGGGCACCGACGCACGCTAGATCAGTTTGACGAGTCTTCTTTCCTTCGCCAGATGGAGAGGCCCGCTGCTCCCAGTCCAAGCAAGCCGAGCGATGCCGGCCGATACGGCGCATTCCCGGGAACAGTCGGAGTGGTCGAGTTCATCTCGCTGATGTCATCTGTTCCGCTGGTTTGGCCAGCGACGATGCCTTTGTTCGGCACCGTTTCGTAAGCGTAACCCGTTATAGTCGTGGAGAAGCCCTTGTGGGCGGTGGTGGTTACGCTGAGCCGGGCCCAGCCATAGTGAAATTGACCGTTAATTTTGAACTTGAGGCCGAGGTAGCGATTCTTGGTACCTTTGCCTCCATTGGCCCAAGGCCCTTCCCATTTTTCCGCAGTGTTGCTCCCCGAGTAAAAAACCCGTCCGAGCATCCCGGCCTCCATGCCGGGAATCTGAAATTTCTCACCAAATGCAATCTTCGCTCCAGCGGGAAGCGCAGCCGCGCCCGACGATAATATTCGGACCACGTTGTCTTTGTTTGGCTGTAGCGCCGATGACGACTGGACACATTGACCGGGGATGTGACAGACATCCAGGTAAGAGATCCGTAGCGATCCTCCAATGCTGGCCCCGCCTCCGTTGACGAGGTAAAAGTCGACGATCCCGTCGTTGTTCAGATCGAGAGTGAATCCTTCGTTCACGCTTGCGTTCACGGGTGTGTAAACGATCTTAGCCTCGACCGTTTGTGGGTTGGCGAGCATCCCTACACCTGCGGCACCTGCCGCGGCGGCATATGCCCACAGATTCTTTTCCAGTTTTGAGCTGAGCCGGGCCTGGCTTCGCTTCTTGCTGAGCGTCTCTTCATGAAATTCGGAATGTGTCATAGGTGCCGCCTTTGGACGGAGTCCAGGGAGTTTTTAACAAGACTTCAGGAGATCGTGAGCAAGAACGCTGGGGGAGATGCGAAGAGGATTCTGCCATCAAGCGGGGCCCGTGTCAAACGAGAAAGTAGGTATGCAACAACTTTCATCTGCTCCTTGGGAGTCAAAGTCCCCGCCCTCCTCGCGACAAACGCGAAGAAGGGTGGGGGCACCCGGTTCATGAGGAACCGGAAAATCCTCAGGCACCCTGGAGGTCCACGCCGCGAAATTTTTTGACTGCGAGAACCGTGAGGGCGGCAAAGACCGCCAGCACGATGAGTTGCGCGATCAGGAATGGCGGCTCGGACTGCGTTGGAGCTAATGCGGTCAGAGCCGGTACCTTCCTGAATAACTGGACGACCAATACGAAAACATTGAGATAGAGCGACATGGCCGCAGTGATCACATAAATCCAGCGCCATGCGCCGCGAAGGTGAAACACATAACGCGCCAGAATCGCAATGGCCAGCACGACGAGGGAAAGGATCCCGACCTTGTGCGATGGGAGCAACTGCTCGAAGGGAAATCCGAAGCCAGTGACGCTGGTTAATACTGTGGTAGTCAGAAAAATCGTCGTTATGCGGTCAAGGAGCTTGCCGATGAGCAAGCCATACATCACGAACAGCCCCGAGGCGATTCCGATCAGGCTGATCAGCACATGCAGGAATGTGTACGTAGCGGTTGACATTCCGAGAATCATGGTCCGTCTCCTTGAGCAACTAAAAATGTAATTATGTTGCCGGGGATGCAATATTCTGCTTTTCCTCCAGTGATCTGGGTTACTAACCGGCGTCTTACTGGCGAGACTGTTTAGGCCGGCAAGGCGGCAAAATTCGGATGTAGCTTAACTTGACGCGGATGTTAACAGAGCTTCGACCTTTGCATCCAAGCCTTGAGCTACTTGCAGAGCTCCCGCGTTTCCGTACGGGGCGAGAAGGCTTGCCATCCGGTCATAAGAGAGATGAACTCCGTCCGGTCGCTCGTCGATCAGAATCGTAACTGGCGCATAGGAACCGGCATCGGGAACGTGCTCGACCATTTGACTCATGATGACGGGGTTGCCGACTACCAGGCGCAAACTTCTTGGCGCTGTCGGTCCATTTCGCTTGCGCAGGATTATACCCAGATCGAAGCGGGCGAATTCCATCAGCTCCGACGAGCCTACCGCGACCTGAACGGCCTTTTCCAGTTCGGCGAAAGTTTCCGCTGAGCCGAGAGTCTTTCGAAATTCGTTCATGTCGGGATGTCCGACAGTTCTTTGTAACGCCGCAATAACGTCTTCAAAGGGCTTGGACGAAACAAGGCTGAATCGCTCAATCTGTATTTGTCTGATCGCCATATCGGTCTCCTTAAGATCGTTCGAGTGAAGATCGTTGGGGGTGGGAGCGTAACTATCCTGTGTTGTGAAGTCCAGCGGCGATCCCATTGATGGTCGCTCCCAGAGCGTAGTTCAAAGCTGCGGTATTTTCTCCGGCGCGTTTGCGGCGCAACAAATCGACCTGCACCAGACTCATTGGGTCCACATAGGGGTTGCGCAAGCGAATCGAGCGGAACAGCACGGTATTTTCTTCAAGCAATTCCTGCTGTCCGGTGATGGATAACAGGACTCGCCGCGTGCGCAGAAATTCCTCTTCCAGCAGGGCGAAGACGCGGTCGCGAAGCGCTTCATCCTCGACCAAGCCGGCGTAGAGGCGTGCGATAGTGAGATCGGCTTTTGCCATGGCAAGCTCCACGTTGCGGACCAGTTCGGAAAATAAAGGAAAACGCGCCATCATTTCCCGCAAGAGCGCGACGTTCTTTGGCGAGTGCGCCGCAAATTTTTCAACGGCATGGCCTACACCGAACCAAGCAGGAACGGCGTGCCGGCTCTGCATCCATCCGAAGACCCAGGGGATTGCCCGGAGGTCTTCGAGGCAGCGGCTTTGGCTGCGCCGGGCGGGACGAGAGCCGATCTGCACATTTTCCAGTTCGTTCACCGGCGTGGCTTGTTCAAAATAAGTCAGCACGTCGGGATTTTCGGCAATGTTGTTGCGGTAAAAGGCAAACGCATCCCGCGACATAGCCTCCATCGCGTCGTCCCAGGCAGGTCCCTGCTGACCTTGCCCGTCGCCGGGCCGGGTGAGCGCTTCCAGGGAGGCAGCGATCATCAGTTCGAGATTCCATTCCGCCAGAACCGGATCGGAATATTTCCAGTTGAGCACTTCACCCTGCTCGGTGATTCGTATGTGGCCAGAAAAATCTCCCGCAGGCTGCGCCAGAATCGCGTTATGCGTGGGGCCGCCGCCGCGGCCAACCGTTCCACCACGGCCGTGGAATAGCCGCAAATGAACGCGACATTCGCGGGCCGCTTCGTGCAGTGCATGATGAGCCTTGTGCAATTCCCATGTGCTGGTGAACATGCCGCCGTCTTTGTTGGAATCCGAGTAGCCGAGCATGACTTCCTGCGAGCGGTTCCAGGAATCGAGCAGAGGCGAATATTCAGCCGAGTTCCACAGGCGGCGCATGACCCCGGCGGAATTCCGCAAAGCATCGATGGATTCGAACAACGGCACCGGCATCAGGCCAGGGTCGTCCCCGTCCTTGCCAATGCTGGCTCCGCAAATTGCGGCCAAACGCAGCACGTTAAAGATATCTTGCTCGGATTGCGTATTGCTGACGATAAACGTGCGGATGGAAGCTGGAGGATAAATTTGTTTGAGAAGCGCGAGCGTCCTGAAAGTATTCATCGTCTCGCGCGATCGTTCCGAAACAGAGGCCGGCAGTGCCGCTCCGGATGATTGTGTCAGGCTTCCCGCTGCGGCTGAGGAAAACTCCGACAAAGTTTCCGCCAGAATCCGCGAGTGCTGGCGGATATCGAGAGTGTGAAGATGGAAGCCAAAGGTTTGCACCGCGCGCAACAAAGGATCGATTGCCAACTCGGCGATGCGGGCGCCGTGGTTCTGGCAAAGGCTCTCTCGCAGCAGCGAGAGATCTGAGGCGAATTCTTCGCAATCGCCGTAAGCGGGAGATGACGCCGGAACTTTGCGCGAGGCCTGGAGCCGCGCCTCTACCAGTTCCAGGAAAAGGCGATACATTTCGGCCTCGGAAATTCGGCGGGCGTGCGCACCCAGCGGGAGCGATTCACAAGCTTTTATCCGCTGGCGTAAGGATTCCGATATGCCGACCTGGCGCATGGAGGAGCTGAGAAGATCGATCGCTTTCGATAGCTGGATCAGATAATGGTCGATGATTACGCCGCGGGCCATTTGCAGCGCGTCGCGGGTGCAATCGGAAGTAACAAAGGGATTGCCATCGCGATCGCCGCCAATCCACGAACCAAACGAAAGCACGCGAGGAAATTCGCGCTCTGGCACTTCGAGACCGAAGACCTCACGAAAGGAATCGGCCATCTCGCTATAGATGCGGGGCAACGTGTCAAACAGAGTCATTGGATAGGGATCGAGGCCCATGCGAACTTCGTCGGTCACGCTGGGTTTGCTGAGGCGCACTTCGTCGGTTTGCCACAAAGCTGTGATCTCGGCGACGATTTGCTTCTCCAGATTCTCCGCATCGGAAATCGAGAGTGGTAGCCGGTCAAGATTCTCAAGAAAGCCGGCGATGTCGCGACGTTTGGCGAGCACGGTGCGGCGTGCTACTTCCGTGGGGTGTGCGGTGAAAACTGGGATGACTTGAATTTGCTGTAACGTGTTCAAAGCCTGTTGCGCCGTGATGCCATCTGCTTTCAATCGGAGGAGTGTCCCACGGAAAGATCCGGCTAAAGGCGCGCGATTGGGGTTTAACTGCGAGGCGCGCCGGCGACGCTTACGGTGATTTGTTTCGGCCAGATTGGTCAGCTCAAAATAAATTGAAAATGCCTTCGTTACTTTGTAGGCATCTTCGACGGAAAGACGGATGATGATCGCGCGCGCCTGCGCCATGCCATCGTTGTCATCCGTTTTTTCCGCACCCGCATTGTCCGGACTGGCGGGTTCGCGATGTTGAATGAGAAGACGCCGGAGATGCTCGACCACATCAAGCAGCGGTCCGCCAGACTGCTCGACAAGCACCCGGCCCAGCAGGATTCCAAGAGAACGGACGTCGCGTCGAAGGGGAATTTCTTTGCCAGGATTCGAAGTCGCAGCGGTTAACTCGGCAAGACGAGCCTGCTGGTCCTCGGCGGCCCACAGTGGCGTGACACCCATGACCCATCATAATGGAGCGAAGCAAGGATGCGGCGAGGGGGATGTGCAGTTTGATTTGTCATCCCGAGCGTAGCGAGGGATCTGGGTTTCTGCTTACGCTGTGGCTGGTGCTCGAAGCAGCAAGGACCTAATCCCTCACGGCGCAGAGAACGCTTGTTCGGGAAGACACATCGAAACTGGACGGTTGAAAGCCGCCCCTCTCAGTTGTTGATTCCCATTTGCGTCAGGATGAACGCGTAATCGAATGAAGCTTCCTTCAGCCGGTCGTAGCGGCCTGACGCGCCTCCGTGGCCGGCCGGGCCCATGTTGGTCTTGAGGATCAAGAGATTGTGGTCGGTCCTGGTCGCGCGCATCTTCGCTACATATTTCGCGGGCTCCCAGTACATGACCTGGCTGTCGTTGAAAGAAGTTTTGACCAGCATGTTGGGATAAGTCTTTGCCGCGATGTTGTCGTAAGGTGAATAGGAAATCATGTAATCGAATGCCGGCTTCTCTTTGGGATTGCCCCATTCTTCAAATTCACCAACGGTAAGCGGCAATGACTCGTCAAGTTCGGTGTTGATAACGTCGACAAAAGGAACGCCAACCAGAGCGGCGTGAAACAGATCGGGACGCATGTTAAGGACGGCTCCCATCAACAGGCCGCCGGCGCTTCTGCCTTCGATTACCAGGCGGTCCTTGGAGCCATATCCTTGCGCGACAAGATACTCGGCGGAGGCGATGAAATCGGTGAAGGTATTTTTCTTGCGCATCATGCGGCCGTCATCGTGCCAGGCCTTGCCTAACTCGCCCCCGCCGCGAATGTGAGCGACGGCGCACACGACGCCGCGATCGACCATGCTGAACAAATTGGAATTGAAGTAGATGTCGTTGGAAACTCCATAAGAACCATAGCCGTAAAGATAGAGCGCGCCGGTGCCATCCAACTTCGTGTTCTTAAGATGAACGACGGAAATCGGGATCTTGACGCCATCGGCGGCGGACGCGTAAATCTGTTCGACCTGATAGTGCGTCCGGTCATATCCGCCGGGAACTTCTTTCTGCTTCAGCAGCGTTGAGTTGCCGCTTGCTACGTCGTACTCGAAGACCGAAGACGGCGTAATGGAAGACTGATAGCCGTAGCGAAACTTGGGGCTGTCATATTCGCGGTTGACGTAGGAGTAGGCGACGTAAGCGGGCTCGGGAAAGTCGATGCGCTTGGACTGGCCAGTGCCCAGATCGGTGACGCGAATCTGTGGCAATCCATTCTCGCGCTCGTAGGAGATGTAGTAATTCTTGAAAAAGTCGATGTCATTGAGCATGACCGAGGCACGCTGCGGAACCACCTCCTGCCAGTTCTGCGCGCGCGGATCGGATACCGAGGCTTTTACCATCCGGAAGTTGCGTCCATTGTCGTTGACTCGAATGTAGAAAAAATCGCCGTTGTGATCGGGATAATATTCGACATCCTGCTTGCGCGGTTCCATCAACTTCCATTCGGCAATCGGTTGGTCCGCCGGAATGTATCTCACCTCGCTGGTGGTATGGCTGGCGCAAGTAAGAAAGATGTAAGCCTTGCTGCGTGTTCTGTCGGCATAGACATCGAATCGCTCGTCTTTCTCTTCATAAATCAGATCATCCGGGCCGTTAGTGCCGACCGTGTGCCGGTAGAGGCGGTACTGGCGCTTGGTTTGAGCATCTTCCACGGTGTAGAAGATCGTCTTGTTGTCATTAGCCCAAACGACGGACCCGACGCGCTCCGCATGATCGGAAAGCAATTTGCCGGTGCGCAGATCCTTGACGGCCAGCGTGTACTGACGGAAGCCGGTATTGTCGGTTGTGTAGGCCAGCAAATTTCCGTCATTGCTGACCTCATAGGCCGCGACAGACATGAATGTCTGCCCTTTAGCCAACCCATTGATGTCGAGTACGACTTCTTCGGTGGCATCCATGCTGCCTTTTTTCCGGCAACGAATCTGGTACTGCTTGCCGGCTTCGGTGCGCGTGTAATAGAAGTACTCGCCCTCCTTGTACGGGACTTCGACGTCGGTTTCCTTAACGCGGCTGAGCATCTCGTCGTAAAGTTTTTTCTGAAACGGCTCGGTCGGCTTCATCACCGAATCGGTGTAGACGTTTTCGGCGTCGAGATACGCCTTCACCTCGGGGTTGGGTTTGTCGCGCAGCCAGAAATAATTGTCGACCAGCTTCACCCCGTGGATTTCCGTAACCTTGGGAACCTTCTTTGCGACCGGAGGCGTGGATGGGGAAGAATTGTCGGCCGCTATCAGGACGAAAACACAAGCCAACAAGGTGATCGAAAACAGCGCGCGGCGAACAAGAAGCCGATTCATGGGAAGCTCCGTGGAGTGAGATAGGGCCGGGCGAAGTATATCTAATTCATGAGCGAACCGGAAATTCTGGGCAGCAAATGGTCGGGGAGCGAACAGTGCGGTCGACTCCCAAGCCGAGAAGATACTCGCAAGATCCTCCCTTCGCCAGGGGAACGGCCCGAGATAACGCCAATCGGGTCGGCGCCTACTTAACTTCCAGAACAGCCAAGCCGTAAGACGGCAGCGTCAAAGTCAGCTCTCCATTTTTCAAGTTCTGTTTCATTGGCCGAGGAAGTTGCGCCGCTTGTTGGAGTTGTTGAATCTGCGCTTGCGTCGGATATTGCGGCGAGCCCATTTTTTCGTAAGCCGTGTGAACGTCTCCGTGGTCGGGATCAACTTCAGAGACGAGCGCGTGTTTGTAGTGTCCGCCTTGAAAGCGCAGAGTGACCGTCTTAACAGTGCCGGCATGCTCCGGGGGAGCGTAATTCCACACTGCGATTACGAGGCTGCCATCTTTCTTTTTCGTAATCAGCGCCGAGTCGGAGTTCACATCGATTCGCTGATCTCCGAGTTCGTGCATGAGTTTGAAAGCGTTGAACGCCGGCTTTGGAATTCCATCTTCCGCCAGCAAGCCGAAGCCTCCGTAGAACGGAGTCTTTACGACGCCCTGCTCTTCGAACACATCCGAAAAAGTCCAGTAGCTCATCATGTCAACCAGGCCGTCGCATTGACGAATGGTCTCGCCCAGCCACGGCCCCATGTAGGCGGCATCGGTGACTGCCGGTTCGTTGAAGTAGCTGGCGTTGAACTCGCTCCAGATCAAGGGCAAGTTCGGCATGGTGGAAGCGGCAATCTGATCGTGAACTTTCTTTACCGCCCGGCAGACCATTTTGTTGCGAGGAATATTTTCGTCGGTGGAAAAAACATCTTGTGCTTTGTCGTTACCGTAAACGTGGCTAGAAACAAAATCCACGGGAACGTGGTTGGCCGCGCAGTGCTGAATAAAAGCGTCCGCCCATGCTGCCTGCGCCGTCGCGGGTCCGCCAATTCGCAAGCGAGCATTCACGGCTTTCACCGCGCGTGCGGTGTGATCGTAGAGTTCCCAGTAAGTTGATTGCCGGGGATCGCCTCCCCAGAAGTCGAGATTCGGTTCGTTCCAAACTTCAAAGTACCATTGGCTGACTTCGTCGATGCCGTAACGCTCTACCAGATGAGATGTGAACTTGGAGATCATCCCGTCCCATTTCGCCCAGTCTTTCGGCGGAGAAACATTTGGCTTGTACCAGAAAGATTGAATGATCGGCTTGGCTGCGAGTTTATTGGGCATGAAGCTCAACTCGACAAAGGGGCGCACACCGTTGGCCAGCAAGCCGTCATAGATCTGATCGACGTAGGAGAAATTGAAAACCGGCTGCCCCTGCGCGTCTTCATCGTAGACGCCGATTTCGTCGTGAAAAATAGCGTGGAAGCGAACGTACTGAAATCCTGTGATCTGCTTCACCGTTTGCAGGTCATGGCGATAATTTTCACGCAGGGATAAGTCGGCGCGGCCGGAACCAAACATCTGTTCCCAGAAATGAGGGAAAGCGTGCGCGGGCGCGGATGAGTCAACGACAATCGTCTCGGCTGTTTGCGCGGGTGCCGCGCCCAGCAGGGTCAGCAGAAGCAGGGAAGCGACGATCGTCTTCGCCACGACCGTTCTCGCCGCGGTAGTCCTGAACAACCTGGTATTCATGCGGGCAATCCAAATAGTGAGATACACAGTCTTCACTAAATCTTTTTTCTTTTCTGCTGTCAAGGAGCCTGCGCGCGAAATATGCGCATGCTTCCGAGAATTACAGGCAACTCTCAGCCGTTTTCGCGCTCCGCTGCTTTCAACTTCCCTTATAATTACCGGGGCTTGCGGCGGCCTTAACCTTTCGGGAAAAAATGCGAGACTTGCGCTCAGTGTCGAAGATGGTGGTGGATTGCGACAAAGCGAGGGCGGGCATGGAGGTGGCGAGCCTGACCGACGTCGGTCTTCAGCGCGCGAATAACGAAGATTCGTACCTTTATTGGGAGGCAGAGAACGAAGCGGATTTCAAGGAGAAAGGCCGGCTGGGCGTTATCGCCGACGGCATGGGCGGATACGAAGGCGGGCAGGAAGCCAGCCGCCTTGCGGTGCAAACCGTCCGCGAGGCATACGGAAGCGCTCGCACCAGCGACCCGAAAATCGCCCTTTATGACGCGTTCACGCTGGCACACGCGCGCATCCAGGGTCACGGGAATGAACACCTGGAATTGCAAGGCATGGGAACCACCTGCACCGCCGTGGCGATTCTGGGGCGCCGGCTTTTTTTTGCGCATGTGGGAGATAGCCGCCTTTATCTAATTCGCAATCGCACGGTGTCCAAGCTCACTCGGGATCATTCGTATGTGAGCCGATTGGTGGAGAGCGGCATTGTTCGCTCCGAAGATGCTGAGACGCATCCACAGCGCCATATTCTGACGGCCGCACTGGGGTCGGGAACTGAAGTTGTCCCAGACGTATCACCCAATGCAACGATGCTGGAAGATGGCGATGTCGTCATTCTCTGTACCGATGGGTTGTGGGGCCAGGTCACAGAGAAAGAACTGATCCTTGCGGTCGAGGGCGCGAGTGCGGAACAGATTTGCCTCGCTTTGGTAAAGCTGGCGCTCGACCGAGGCGGGCCCGACAACATTACGTTGCAGGTTCTGCTTTGCCGCATCAGCGCCTCGGCGGCGAGCTAAAAATCGGGTGCGACCCGTCGTTTTTAATGTCTGTGACATGTAATTCCTTCGCCAGCTCTGTGCAAGAAATTGCAACTTCGCCATCGCCCAATATCTACACATCTGCTTGCAAGTAGCTGAATCTTAAAATGTTAATACTCCATCCGGGCTGATTCAGCGGCCCAGTCCCGTGCTCAATTAATTACAATAAAGTCTATTATTTCGATGGAGTCTATGGAATAATGCGTTCAAGGGGCATTGGGGCAATCCATGAAAATTTCTCAAAAAGGCCTGTACGCGCTGCAAGCGATGATGATGCTGGCGCGCCATCACAATCAAGGCGCAATCAAGATTCGGGATATCGCATATGAAGAGAATCTTCCTGAAAAATTTCTCGAACTGATCCTGCTTGAACTGAAGAACGCACGCATCGTAGAAAGCGTTCGCGGAGCGAAGGGCGGCTATCAGTTGCGGCGCGATCCCGACGACATTCACCTCAGCGAAATCATCCGGCTGATTGACGGGCCGCTGGCTCCGTTCGGCGACGCGGAGCAATTGCGGACCCTGATCGACCGTGACCTGCCGCACCGCGCGCTCTATCAGGTTTTCCTCGATGTGAGGGATGCGGCGGCGAAAATTCTGGAACACACAACCCTGGCGCAATTGATTGTGCCTTCCGGGCCACGCTCGGGAAAAAACGGCAAGTCGCAGCGGAGCTCGAAGAAAAAAGAATCAGCCATTCTCCCCATGGTCGTCGGGGGCCACAAGGGTGAATAAATTTCTTGGCACTTTGCTGGTGGTTTTTCTGGGGGTGGCCGTATCGGCGCAGGGGCAGGGCACTGCTAACACTATTCGCGTCGGCGCTTTTCCTAATATCACGCATGCGCAGGCGATGGTGGGCAAGGCTAACGGATGGTTCGACAAGGCGATGGGACCGCAGGTCAAAGTGCAATGGACCAGCTTTAACGCAGGACCTTCCGCCATTGAGGCTTTGTTTGCCGGAGCGATCGATATGACCTATGTCGGTCCGAACCCGGCGATCAACGGGTATGTGCGCTCGAACGGCGAGGCGCTACGCGTTGTTTCCGGAGCAGCCAGCGGCGGAGCTTCGCTGATCGTGAGCAACGACAGCGGCATTCAGAAGCCGGAAGATTTTCACGGCAAGCGCGTGGCTTCGCCGCAGTTCGGCAACACACAGGATGTGGCGTTGCGCAACTGGCTCAAGAAGAATGGCCTGAAGAGCAACGACAAGGGCGGGGACGTGCGGATCATTCCCATGGCCAACCCGGACCAGCTCACGCTGTTTCTGAAAAAAGATTTGGACGCGGCCTGGGCGCCCGAGCCTTGGGCAACGCGACTCATTCACGAGGGCAACGGACGACTGTTTGTTGACGAGCGCTCCCTGTGGCCCAACGGGCAATTCGTCATTGGACTGCTGATCGTGAATACCAAGTTTCTTAGCGCCCATCCGGACCTGGTGAAGAACTGGATTCGCGCCAACGTCGATCTGACGGACTGGATTACGGGGCACCCGGCGGAAGCCAAAAAGCTCTTAAACCAGCAGATTCAGATTGAAACCGGCAAGGCGCTGGCTCCTGCAATTCTCGATGAGGCGTTCGCCCGCATGCAGGTGACTTACGACCCTCTGCACAGCGCTTTGACAACCGCCGCGCAGCAAGCTTTTGATGATGGCTTTCTCGGGCGGCAGATGCCCGACCTCTCCCGGTTGTATGACTTGACGCTGTTGAATCAGGTTCTGGCGGAAAAAGGAAGAAAGGCTATTCAATGAGCACGAACACTCATGATTTTTCTTCGCAGCTTCCGATTCCCGGCGATTATGCAGAACCGGTGTTGGTTCCGGCGCGCACCGACGTCAAGCGGACAGGTAAGAATCCGCTGACCTCTGTTCTGCCGGCGCACACCTTCGCGCCGCAGGCTTCCAAAGTTGGTTTGAAGGACATTTGTCTAAGCTACAAGACGCAAACCGGCGAGCGGCTGCTGGCCCTAGATCACATTAACCTGCAAGTCAAGCCGGGCGAGTTCGTTTGTATCGTGGGGCCTTCGGGCTGCGGCAAGTCGACGCTGCTGCATTTGATTGCCGGCTTGCATCAGCAGACCTCCGGGCAAGTGCTGGTCGATGGGCGTCCAGTGCAGGGTACTGGAACCGATCGCATCCTGATTTTTCAGGAGCACGGGCTTTTTCCCTGGCTCAAGGTCGGCGAGAACGTCGAATTTGGCATGAAGATGAAAGGCGTGAGCAAGGCGGAGAGGGAAGAGAAGACCGCATATTATCTGCGCCTGGTACACCTGGGGAAATTCAAAGACAGCTACATCCATCAGCTTTCCGGTGGAATGCGGCAGCGCGTGGCGATTGCGCGAGCGCTGGCTACCGAGCCGGATGTTCTTCTAATGGACGAACCGTTTGCGGCGCTCGACGCACAGACTCGCGACCTGCTGCACGATGAACTGGAACGCATCTGGAGTGAAACCGGGCGTACGATTATTTTTGTCACACACAACGTTCGTGAGGCCATTCGCCTGGGTGATCGCGTGGTGCTGCTCACGTTCCGGCCGGGCCGGGTGAAAAGCGAATTTCCGGTAGATTTGCCGCGCCCTCGAGTTTTGGAAGATGTGGATGTTGCCCGTGCCGCCCGCGAAATTCTTGACGAATTGCGCGAAGAAATTAACCGCTCCCTCGAAGCCGAATACAACGTGGGCACAAAGCCCCGCGTGGAAGTGGGAGCTTAGCAATAATGAAACGCGCCGCCCGTTTTTTTATTTTTTACGCCGGATTGTTCGGCCTGTGGACATTGCTGGCCGAACTGAAGATCTGGCCTCCATATCTTTTTCCGCCGCCGTGGAGCGTTGGCCAAGCACTGTACGAGGGATTCAAAGATCATACTTATTGGATTGCCATTTATGTCAGCATGCAGCGTGTGCTGATTGGCTACCTGATCTCCGTCGTGCTGGGAATGGTTCTCGGACTCGGAGTGGCCAGCAACAAATTTTTAGAAGAGACCATGGGCGGGCTGCTGGTGAGCTTACAAAGCTTGCCCAGCATCTGCTGGTGGCCGCTGGCGCTGCTCTGGTTCGGACTCAATCAGAATGCGATTCTGTTTGTGGTGATCATGGGGTCGCTGCTCTCGGTCACGTTGGCCATGGAAGACGGGCGCAAGCAGATGCCGAAGATCTTCGGTATGGCCGGGCGCAACCTTGGCGCGAGTGGCTTTAAACTTTTCTGGTATGTGCTGCTGCCCGCCAGCCTGCCATTCATCGTTTCCGGCCTGAAGCAGGGATGGGCTTTTGCCTGGCGCTCGCTCATCACCGCGGAGATGCTTTACCTGAGCCTGGGTTTGGGGCAGGTGCTGATGATGGGCCGCGATCTCAACGACATGAGCGCCGTGCTGGCCGTGATGATTTTAATCATCGCCATTGGATATGTGGTGGATGGACTCGTATTCAAGTCCATGGAACGGCGACTGCAGCACAAGTGGGGCTTGACGTCCGCAAGCTAAGTAACGCAAAACAATGAGATTAAGCAAAGCTAAAAATAGGGTATAAGTTTTGTTCTAATCACAACTAAAACGATAGACATGACCATCTAGATTGGGTTAGACTGGTTTGGTCGAGTTGATAGCAGTGCCCGCGCAGCAAGCGCGAGATTTCAGGTAGTTCCCCCACAAAAAGAGATGTTCGACAAAAACTCAAACGAAGGAGAGGACTGTACTTCCATGAAAGCAACGAAACGATTTTTGCTAACGGCCTTGACAATGGCGGCATTCACCGCCGGCGCCTGGGCAGAAAATCCCGCGTCACCGGCGGCCGCCAAAGATCCGGCGGCTTCACCTGCGACTGCTTCACCCGCACCAGCTTCGCCTACTCCGGCCATCACCGCTGCTGACGTTCAGTCGCTGAAGGATGCGCTCGCTGCGCAGCAACTGCAGATTGAACGCCTCAGCCAACAACTCCAGAAGCAACAAGACTTGCAGCAGCTTCAGCAGGCTGCCAGCGCGAGAGTTGATGCGGCGGCGAAAACGGCTCCACAAGAAGTGTCAGCAGTTGTCACTCCGGACAGCATCGTCCAACAAGACACTGGTATCCCGACAGCCCAAAATCCGCAAGACTCGGGCACGCGGCCTGTAAGCCCGATGGAAGGCCCAATGACGATACACTTCAAAGGCATCAGCATTACGCCAGGGGGATATGCCGCAGCCGAATTTGTGCGGCGGTCGAGAGCGCTTGGAGCAGATGTTTCGACACCCTTTAATTCTCTGACGATGCCGGGTGCTTCCCAGAGCCAGATGCCGGAGTTTTTCGGCTCCGCCCGCCAGTCCAAGATCACCGCTTTCGCGGACGGCCACGCGGGGAATGTAGATCTTTCCAGTTACGTCTCAGCAGACTTTCTGTCTGCGGGCGTCACCTCGACCTCCACCTCGACCAACAGTTATACCCTTCGCCTCCGGCAGGCTTGGGGCCAGGCGAAGTTCGACAATGGCTGGAGTTTTCTTGGCGGCCAGTCGTGGAGTCTGGTGACGGAAAATGGCCACGGAATCTCGCCGGATGACGATCTGGGCAGAACCAACGATGCCCGGCCTAAGACAATCGATTCCTCCTACAACGTCGGCTTCGTATATGCACGACAGTATGGAATTCGTTTAACTAAGGCCTTCGGCGACAAGGTTGCGGTTGCCTTCGCCGTGGAAAACGCGCAAGGCACGCTCACCACGCACGGCAACGGAGATAACTTCCTCCTGGGCGAGGCGGGTGCGAGCAACAGCTATAACACAACTACAAACTACACGTTCAACCCTTCGCCCGATCTCATTGCAAAGATCGCATTCGATCCCGGCTTTGGACACTATGAAGTCTTTGGCTTACTCGACCGCTTTAGCGATCGTGTATTTCCCTGCGGCGAAGTAGTGCTCGTCGCGCCGGCAACAACCGGGCCTTGCCCGAACGGTGCGGGAACAGGTCCCAACGCCGTTGGAGCTTACAACTCTTCGAAAGAGGGCGGCGGCATCGGCGCCAGCGCGCGCTGGTTCATTGCCAAACATGTCGTGTTTGGTTTGAAGGGCTTCGGTGGCAGCGGGATTGGACGGTACGCTCCGGGCGGGCTGTCGGATGTCTCAATCAACGCAGACGGCACGCTGCATTTGATCAAGAACCTGGAAGGACTCAGCACGCTGGAATGGAAAAGCAAAAAGCTCGACATCTACGGCTACGGTGGCGTCGAGTACGCTCAACGGACGGCCGACTTCGATCCTCTCACGGGGAAGGAAGTTGGTTATGGAGCTCCGCTGTTTAATAACTCCGGTTGCTACACCGAATTGCCTCCGGCTGTAAACAGCGGCTTTACTCCCACGAGTCTCAGCAGTTGCACGGCCGATACGCGCGCGCTGATCGAAGGAACTGTCGGCTTCTGGTACCGCTTTTACAGTGGTCCCCGCGGCAGATTCCAGTTCGGCACGCAGTATTCCTACGTAACTCGCGATACATGGTCAGGCACCGGCTTCACGAAAGGCGTAGGAGTGTCACCGGAAGGAATCGACAACATGGTCATGACTTCCTTCCGCTACATCCTGCCGTAACTGGAGCCTGGACCGGTCTCGTGCTCCGAATGGGGGCGCGGGACCGGCTGCACCGAAAACAAGGCGAGCAGGAACATCAATGTAATGCGGACGGGCAGATCGCGCCGCAAGTTCCCGCTCGCCGCGAGCTTTCTGAAGGCTTGCCTTCAGAAGAGTCACCGGCCCGGTTTTGGCCACTCTCCTTTTCCGGGCCGGTGGCATAAGTTGTTACACATCGGTAACTTGATCGTTCAGGGAATGCCCTTGAGATTTAAGATGATCGTTCGCTTTTACGAGGGCATGGCAAACAATATGACCGAGCACTTCAATATCGCAATTGTTGGAGGTGGTTTCAGCGGCACGATGCTGGCTGTTCAGTTGCTGCGCCGCGATTCGGGCATACGGGTGGCAGTTATCGATAAATCTTCCGCGCCGGGACTCGGTCTGGCCTACAGCACGGAAGATCCGAATCATCTGCTCAATGTGCCCGCAGAAAATATGAGTGCATTTCCAGATGAGCCCGATCATCTGGTTCGCTGGGCGCGGAGTAACTACGATCCTTCATTTCGTCCTGAAAGCTTCTTGCCGCGCATGGTCTACGGGCAGTATTTAGTCTCGTTGTTGCAAGCGGCCACCGCCCGGAGCGGCAACAGATTGAGCTGGCTTCGCGATCAGGCTGTATCCCTGACGCCACAGGGCGAACACTTCATCCTGCAACTCAATGAAGGCCAACAGTTGCAGGCGAAGGCGGTTGTTCTCGCCTTGGGGAATTCCGCGCCGCCGGATCTGAACATTCCGGGATTGAGCGGTAGCGCTAGCCGGTACGCGGCCACGGCGTGGTCGCCGAACGCTCTTGGTGGCCTTAGCGGGCACGAAGATATCCTGCTGATCGGTTCCGGCCTCACCAGCGTCGACATGGCGATTTCGCTCCATGGCCGAGGTTTCAAGGGAAAGATCTACATTGTTTCGCGCCGCGGGCTGTTGCCTCAGACTCATCGGGAGTCGGAGTCACGGCCCGATTTTTCCGCGGAAGACTTTCCCCAGACCGCGCGCTCTTTGCTGCGGCTGATTCGCAACAAAACGCGGTCGGCAAAAAAAGAGGGTGGCAACTGGCGCCCGGTTATCGATGCTATTCGTCCCGTAACTTCCCAGATATGGAGTTCTTTGCCGCCGCACGAGCGCACCAGGTTTCTGCGGCATCTTCGTCCTTACTGGGAAGTGCATCGTCACCGTGTGGCTCCCGGGATTGGAGCGAAGCTGGCTGCGATGATCGAGAAGGGTCAAGTCGAGGTCCACGGTGGGCGGTTGGTTAAGTACTCGGAGAACGACGCGTTTGCAGAAGTCACTTTCCGCGAGCGAGGGAGCGGGCAACTTCGCGAGCTGCGGGTAAATCGGGTGATCAATTGCACGGGTTCGGAGGGCGATTGCCGCCGCATCAATGATCCGCTTCTGAATTCCCTCATCGCCCAGCAACTGGCAAGACCCGATCCTCTGTTTCTTGGCCTGGATGTCGATGCGAACGGAGTGTTGTTCGGTTCGAACGGCATTGCGTCGTCCGCGCTATATGCGATTGGTCCCGCAAGAAAAGGAAGACTCTGGGAGAGCGTCGCTGTGCCCGAACTGCGAGTTCAAGCTGCGCAGTTGGCGGAACATTTGGTTCACAGGACAGTCGACGCGGAGCGAGCAGTGGCCGGCGGTCGCGGTCCCGATTTTGCACGCAAGAAAGACTCGCAGAATACTCCGCGCAAAGAACGCGAAGAAGAAGAGGAGGATTATGTTTTCGGAAACTCGAAATAAGCACGAGGGCCTTCGGCTCTCACTCGATGGCTGGGCCGTTTTGCTCGCACTTGTGTTGGCCGCTGCAGTGCGATTTCACATTCTCAAGGCCGTGCCCTGGTAGGTGTTACTCGTAGTCGAAAAAGTCAAAAGAAAGTTCCTGCTGGTAGGAGATACATCTATGTCCGCTTCGGTTTCTATTCCTCGCGTTGAATCACACAGCCCTAGGTTGAATGTCCTACGATTAGTCCCCGGAATCTTGTTGTTGGCCGGCATCGGCTATGCCGGCAAGGTGATTGAAAAATCAGTGAACACATACGGGAAGACTCATCACCTGATATTTCCGAACATCGAGTATGTGCTTTGGGCGATTCTTATCGGCCTGCTGATCTCCAATCTTCTGACTATCCCGAAAGTGTTTTTGCCGGGAATCGCGACCTACGAATTCTGGCTGAAGATCGGCATTGTGTTGTTGGGATCCCGGTTCGTTTTGGCCGATGTCATGAAGCTCGGAGGCATCAGCCTGGGATTGGTCGTCGTGGAAATCACTTTGTCCCTCGCCCTTATGACATTTCTGGGGCGCCTGTTCAAGCTTAAGCCAAAGCTCACCACTCTTCTCGCCGTGGGATCGGCCGTTTGCGGCGTCTCCGCCATCATTGCCGCAAAAGGTGCGATCGACGCCGACGACGAAGATTCGTCATTTGCCATTGCCGCCATACTCGCGCTGGGCGCGTTTGCGCTCTTTACATTTCCGGTGATCGGCCACAACCTGCATATGAATGACACGGTCTACGGGCTCTGGGCCGGGCTTGGCGTGGATAACACCGCCGAGGCAACTGCCGCCGGCGCGTTGTATTCCGACGCCGCTGGAAAAGTCGCAGTACTGGCGAAAACCTGCCGCAATGCCATGATCGGCTTTGTGGTGTTGGCTTATGCGATCTATTGGGCAAAGCGCGGACAGGCCGAAACGGTGACGAATAAAGCGTCATTCCTGTGGAAGAAATTTCCCAAGTTCGTTCTCGGCTTTCTTGCCATTTCGCTTCTGGTCAGTTTCCACACCTTCAGTAAAGATCAAGTTGGGTCGCTGGCCAATCTTTCGCGATGGGCGTTTCTGCTAACGTTCGCCGGCGTCGGCCTGCGTACGAATTTTCGCGAGATGACGAAACAGGGACTGCGGCCTTTTATCGTGGGAGCTTTGGGCGAAATATTGATCGCGTTGCTGACGCTGGGCCTGGTATTAGGAGCCCACCGCGTCTGGGGGCTGTAGAGATCTCTAATGTTTTTCCTCTGTGATCCCCGTGTCCTCTGTGTTTGAGGTTTTTTCCGGACGTAATAACGGAAACAGAATCACATCGCGAATAGTGTGCGAGTCGGTCAGCAACATGCACAGCCGGTCGATTCCTACGCCCACGCCTCCTGCCGGCGGCATTCCATAGGAAAGCGCGCGAATGTAATCTTCATCCATCTGGTGCGCTTCTTCGTCCCCTCGTTCGCGCTCTGCCAACTGCCCCTCGAATCGCCGTCGCTGGTCTTCCGGATCGTTCAGCTCACTGAATCCATTGGAGATCTCCATCTGCCCCGCATAAATCTCGAAGCGCTCGGTCCACTCCGGCTCGTCGGGCTTCTGTTTGGAAAGCGGAGACACGGCGGTGGGAAACTCGTAGATGATCGTCGGCTGGGTCAAATGCTCCTCAGCTACGGCCTCGAAAAGCGCTGCGATCGTTTTTCCTGCCGGATCATTGGGGCGGGTGAAAAGAGGGTTGTTCTGCGGCCTGCCGAAAATATTGAGCCGCTGCACCAGATTATCCACCGACTGTAATGTTAAAAAATCGCTCATCTCGGGTTTAGGATGCGCTAGACCCGGCCAATAGTGAATGATCGCCTCGCGCATGGTCATGCGCCGCCAGTTAGTCCAGTCGATCTCTTGGTCACCCCATTTTATCGTCGTGACGCCATCGGGATGATCCTTATCCGTAGTCACATCTTTCGCCGCCTGCGTGATCAACTCCTGTGTTAGCTCCATGACGCCCTGATAGTCGGTGTAGGCCTGGTAAAACTCCAGCATGGTGAACTCGGGATTCCAGCGCCATCCGAGACCTTCGTTGCGGAAGTTGCGATTGATCTCATAGACGCGGTCGAATCCACCCACCACGAGCCGCTTCAAATAAAGCTCCGGCGCGATGCGCAGATACAAATCCATATCGAGCGTGTTGTGATGAGTGACGAACGGCCGCGCCACCGCACCACCGGCGATGGGCTGCATCATCGGCGTCTCGACCTCGACGAAGCCATGCGCATCGAGCGTGCGCCGCATCGACTGCACTAGTTTGCTGCGCTTCAGAAAAACTTCGCGCACCTCGGGATTCATTACCAGATCGACATAACGCTGCCGGTAACGCAGTTCCACATCGGTGAGGCCGTGAAATTTTTCCGGCAAGGGAAGAAGATCTTTGCTGAGGAAGGTGATTTCCTCTACATGGACGGTCAGCTCTCCCGTACGCGTGCGAAATAAGTAACCACTGACACCGATGTGGTCGCCCAGATCGAGCAGTTTGTAGAGGTCCCACCCCGCGTCGCCGACCGCGTCCTTCTTGACATAGACCTGAAGCTTCTGTCCGTTCTGCTGCAAATGGCTGAAGCTGGCTTTGCCCATCAGACGAATTGCCATGATGCGTCCCGCAACGCGGAGGTTGATCCGCGGATTCTCCAGTTGCTCCGCCGTCTTGTCCGAATAGCCGGCCAGAATCTGCGGAATGCTGTGCGTCAAGTCGAATTTGCTGCGATACGCGGTCTGTCCCAGAGCCTCAATCTGCTTGAGTTTCTGGCGCCGCAGTTCGTAAACGTTCTCGTCGAATGCCAATGAATAATCCTCGGATGGGAATTGTGCCCGCTCGCGAGCGCGCAAACCTGGAAGATCGGTGAAACGCGATTATAACCAACGCCACGCCGAATCCGGAATTCTCGCGCTCTTGGTTAAGTCCAACATCTTTGCTGGCGGGGCCAAGTTGCCAATATCTTGGTACCATGGTACATTGGTAGCAATGATTGAAGACAAATTACTGGTGGAGCGTGTGCAAACCGGCGTTCGCATGGAAAAGCGCCTGCTGAAAGTTCTCAAGGCCTTCGCCGAATATCACGACATGACTCTGGGCGATTTGCTGGAGGGCATCGTCCTTCACGCTTTTGACGGCAAGGTTCCGTTCAACCCTTCGTCGCTCGATCGCATTAGAGACTTGAAGAAGTTCTACGATCTGGATCTTGATTCCAGCGCCAGCCACCGTCTTAAAGAAATCAAGGCTAAAACGGCCCGCAAGCGGTCTGCGGAAAAATAGCGAGGGCCGACCGAGGAGGACCAACCGGATGACAGAACAGCGAATGAGAGCCGCACTGACAGGCCTGCAGTGGACTTTAGGCCTGGTGATTCTGATCGAAGCAGTGCTCTTTGTAATGCCGGGGGCTGCTCACGATTTCTCGAAAACGCACATGCCGAACGCCCTACGCTTAATTCTCGGATGGGGCGAAATTCTCGGCGCGATCCTTCTGCTCATTCCGCGAACCGCTATCCGCGGCGCTTGGGTGTTGCTGGTCATCTTCGTACTCGCAATTTTCATTCATGTCCTCCACGGAATGTTCAATGTTGGATATTTATTCATCTACGCGGCCGCAGCTTGGGCGGTCGCGACCGGGAAAGCAGCGTGAACGACGACGAACTCATCGATCGCTTCGAGCGGGGGGAGGTTCCCTGCAAATCATTCCACCATGCCGATCATGTCCAGTTAGCGTTTGCCTACCTAAAAAGGTACCCGGCGCTGGAATCGCTGGAAAGATTCGTCAAGGCCCTGAAGCACTTCGCGGTGGCTTGCGGCCAGCCGCACATTTACAACGAAACCATCACTCATGCCTATTTCTTTCTCATTCGCGAACGGATGGCGCGCTCGCGAGCCTCTGGTTGGGACGCATTTCGAGATGAAAATCCCGATCTCCTGACATGGAAGGGAGGCATTCTGGGCCGCTACTACAGCGAGGAAACTTTGAAATCCGATCTTGCGCGATCTGTATTTCTCTTTCCCGACAAATGCCTGTGATTTGGGAACTGTGGAAATCGACTCAGCGCTTCGTCTAGCATAGGATTCTCTACGCATCTCTCATTCGGAGCAAATGAATGAAGTCTACGAAACGGTGGTTTCTCGCCTCATCTTTTCTTATTTCGGCGTTGGCGAATGGCCAGGAAATCCGCAACGGCGCGGATGTTCTGCGCGCCATGCACGATCGCTACAAAACATCCTGGTACGACACTGTAACCTTCACGCAGAAGAGCACCACTTACAACCCTGACGGCACAACCAAAGTCGAGACCTGGTACGAGGCGGCGCTGCTGCCGGGGAAGTTGCGCATCGATATTGGGCCAGCTAAAGACGGCAACGGCTACGTCATGGTCGATGGAACTGCGACGATTCTGAAAGACGGCACAGTGGCGCGAACCGTGCCTCTGGTGAACATGCTTCTGGTGCTGGGATTTGACGTTTATCGCCAGGAGCCGCAGACGACGATCGATATCGTAAAAGGGCAGGGATACGATCTGACGAAACTGCGGGAAGATGTGTGGCAGGGGCATTCCGTTTATGTGGTGGGTGCAGCTAAAGACGATTTGCAGTCCCGGCAATTCTGGGTGGAAAAAGATACGTTGCTCTTCGTTCGTGAAATCGAGCCCTCCCGGCAGGATCCGAAGAAGATTGAGGACATCCGCTTTGTGGACTACCGCAAACTGGAGGGCGGCTGGATCGCCGCTCGCGTGGAAGTCCACGCCGATAACAAGCTTATTTTCAGCGAAGAGTATTCAGATATCGTCGCTGGCCTGAAGCTTGCACCTGCGGTATTCGATCCCATGCAGTTCAATTCGACGCATTGGGAAAAACAGTAAAGTTTCCCGACCGCCTTGAAGACGCCCACAAACGGAGATACTATGGGTGGGTTTCCGGTTCGCGTAACGACCGAGTAGCCCTATGCCACAGAACTACGTTCCGATTTTCATCTTCATCGCGTTCGTGGGTGTCCTGCTGCCGCTTACTCTGCTTGCGGCAAAGCTGGTTCGCCCCGATAATCCTGGTAAAACCAAGCTCATGCCGTATGAGTGCGGCATCGATCCCATCGACAGCTCCCGCGGGCGCTACACCGTTCGCTATTACATTATTGCGATTTTGTTTGTGGTTTTCGATGTGGAAACCATTTTTCTGTTTCCCTGGGCGGTGAAGTTTAAGGCGTTCGGTTTATTCGGCTTCGTCGAGATGTTGATATTTCTCGCCATCCTGATCGTCGGCTACATCTGGGTTTGGAAAAAAGGCGCGCTGGAATGGCTATGAGTCCGGCGAACGCGATGCCAGACAATCCCATGGATAGTTCCCCGGGCGAAGTTTTCAGCGCGAGCCGCTGGACTCAGGGCAATTTTATTTTTCCTACGAAGCTGGTGGTGAGTCCGCAGCGAGTGAGCCGCATTAAGTCGCGTTTGTTCGGCAGCAACGAAGAGACGATCGCGATGTCGAAAGTCGCGTCAGTACACATTTCGACGGGCGTGTTCTGGTCGGAAATACGGATCGAATCCACCGGTGGCACCGATCCGATTACCAGTCATGGTCATCGCAAAGCCGATGCGCAGCGTATTCGCGACCTGATCGAATCCTATCAGGCGCAGTTCCGCTCCTAGATCATGAAGCCGTCGCGTTCGGCGACGAAATTTTAGAAAA
>Ga0209006_10000159_pt1 | contig 71678 bp, 72 predicted proteins | sample JacPin_JW_Ref_O2_FD_188567 | JGI IMG/M metagenome (GOLD analysis project Ga0209006, IMG submission 188567) | Forest soil microbial communities from Algoma, Ontario, Canada - Jack Pine, Ontario site 1_JW_Ref_O2 (SPAdes) (version 2) | ecosystem: Environmental > Terrestrial > Soil > Boreal... | reverse complement strand
CGCTCTTTCGCGCTCAACTCCATCCGCTCCTCTGCCATCGGGCCCCCCGGCCCCTAGAAAAGCGGACATTTCTACTTTGCACAATCCGGACATTCTCACTTTGCAGCTACACGCGCAATCTCGTCCTCGACAGTTTCTCGTGCACAAGGTATTATCCCGGCATGAGAATTTCGGCACGCAACCGTCTGGTAGGCAAGATCGAGGAATTGCAGATCGGCGACCTCATGGCTCACGTGGTGGTGTCGGTCGGCGAACATCAGGTCGAAAGCGTGATTTCGCGCCGCAGCGTGGAAGAAATGAACTTGCAAGTCGGCGATACGGTTGCGATCGTGGTTCAGTCCACGGATGTGATGCTGCAAAAGGCCTAGGGTTGCCCAGCCCCATTCAGACGCCGTGGTGTTGCAATTGATTGTTGCTTCGCGCAGTCCCTTGCAGAGTCTGGGGGCCGCGGCGGTATCAGGCGGCACGGGCCAGCTTTCGTGAATATTTCCACACGCCAATCCGGGACCGCAGTGATCGTGGATATCAACGGCGACGTGACGCTATACAATTCCCCTGAGATTCGCAAGACACTGATGGACGCGTTGAATAAGAAAGGCGAGCACCGCGTGATCGTCAACATGTCCGGGGTCAATTATATTGATAGCGCGGGCGTGGCTTCCTTGGTGGAAGGATTAAAACTGGCGCGCAGCCTGAAGAGCGGGTTCGCATTGTATGGATTGAACAAGCATCCGCGCGAAGTGCTAGAACTTACGCGATTGATCAAAGTATTTGAGATTTACGACAACGAAGCCGAGGCCGTTAATGGCGCTGCGGCACCGCCTCCGCAAGAATCCAAGTAATCTCCCGAGTACAACTTCGCTGTAGTGTGCCATCTGTCGGGATAACCCGAACGATGGCGTTTGCGCTTTGCGGGATCGCCCCTACAAATTCAACGGCAACATCCACCGCAGGGAGTGGGTTCGACCCGGCGATTACAGCCGGCGAGAAAGTGTGACGAGAGTTTTGGTTGCGATGACGAGGCGTGATAGAGGAAGGTGCGGACGAAACTGCGCGGGAGGTTCGTTGCTTCGCGTGATGAATCTGGAATAGAATGCGCGGCATGTCGCCTGAAACGTTCCGGGTGGTTTCACAACCGAGCAGCCGCGCGGGGCAACAGATTTTGGTACTGAAGGGGGCGTTCACCTCCACGGCGTCGGCGATTTTTGTGGATGCGGTGGCGGCGGCCGATTCGCCCCGGCTGATTCTGGATCTGACGGAAGTGCCCATGGTGGATTCGATGGCGGTGGGCGCGCTGGTTCGCGCATTTGTTTCGTGCCACAAATCGGGGCGGAAGCTGGCGCTGGTGGGATTGAATCATCGCGTACACAACGTGCTGCATTTGACAGGGATCGCGCCGCTCTTCGACACCTATGCAACGGTTGCCGAAGCGGAAGCAGGATTGGCCTAGAGCGCGATTCTTTTTCGGCGGGCTGGGCCTTTCCGGGCTTTGTGTTTCGGACGATCTGAGAACGACGTTCGAGTCTGACTTGAAGCTCACTTAATTATCGCTGACTTGCCATTCCCAGAATCCCAAATGCCGGAACGCGGCAGGCGCCCGAGCAAAGGACTATTGTATGAAAAAAATCATGCTCATCGGATCCAGCGGAATGATCGGGCAGCGTATTTTGCATGAGGCGCTGAATCGCGGACATCACGTGACGGCGCTGGTGCGCGACACGTCGGGCACTGGGGAACATCGCGCGGAGTTGGATTATCACACGGGCGACATTTTCAAGCCGGACACGATTGCGACGGCGGCGGTGGATCACGACGTGGTGGTGAGCGCTTACGGAGCGGGCAAGGGCGACGCGACTTTGGTGGTGAAGGCAGCGCACGAGTTGATCGAGGCGCTGACGCGCGTGGAGCCGATCCGCTTGATTGTGGTGAGCGGCGCGGGAAGCCTGGAGGTTAAGCCGGGAGTGCAGCTGGTGGATACGCCGGATTTTCCCGCGGAGTGGAAAGCGATTGCGCTGGCACATCGCGAGGCGCTGGACGTTTATCGCAAAGCGGGAATGGCGGAGTTCGACTGGACCGCGGTGAGCCCCGCGGCGCTAATCGCTCCCGGCACGCGCACGGGAAAATATCGCACCGGGACTGATCAGCTGCTGGTGGACGATAAGGGCAAAAGCTACATTTCCGCAGAGGATTTTGCGGTGGCGATCGTCGACGAAATCGAGAAACCACATTTTCAGGTCCAGCGCTTCACTGTTGGGTACTGATGGCGGAGCGCCGGGTCTTTTTGTCGGCGGCGTGGCGCGATCTGGTGATGTTGAACTATGAAGTTGAGCCAGAAATCTTGCGGCGGTACGTTCCGCGCGGGGTCGAGTTGGATACGTTCGAGGGCCGGACGTTTGTAAGCCTCGTCGGGTTTCAGTTCTTGCGCACCAAGCTTTACGGATTCCTCGCAGTTCCCTTCCACACCAATTTCGACGAAGTGAATTTGCGTTTTTATGTGCGGCGGTATGAGGGCGGCGAAATCCGGCGGGGCGTGGTGTTTGTGCGCGAATTGGTGCCGAGGATAGCGATCGCGCGGTTTGCGCGGCTGATGTACGGCGAGAAATATGATTCCTGCCCGATGTGGCATCGTGTCGGGAGGAACGCGGATGGGATCGCGGCGGAATATGGCTGGACGTGGCGCGGCGGACAATTTCAGCTTAGCGCGCAGGCGAGCGGTGCGCCGTCGCGCGTGGCGGAAGGAACGCTTGAGAATTTCATCACCGAACATTATTGGGGGTATTCGGCGAAGAGCGCAGGCGAGAGCATCGAGTACCGAGTGTCGCACGACCCGTGGCGGGTGTGGGTGAGCACGAGCGCCAGATTTGACGGCGACGGCGGGGCGCTTTACGGCGTCGAGTTCCGCGAAATTCTGCGTCGCGCGCCGGACACTGCGTTTATCGCGGGAGGTTCGCCGGTGTTGGTACACATCGGGCGGCGCATTTCCTAAGTACCGTGCGTCAATGATGTAACGCGCGCGGCTTATCGTCCGTCATACGTGGCAGAACCTGAAATGCTTTGCGCGGAGGATGCGTATGAAGCCTTTCGGCCACCTCGCAATGCCCTTCCTGACAATCTGCGCAGCGCTTTTTTCCCCTGTATTTGTCGCAGCGCCCGCAACGGCCGCGGCACAGAGCGAGCCGCAGCTGGTGCGCATCAGTTACATGCAAGGCGACGTGCGATTTAACCGTGGAGACGGCACGCGGCCGGATTTGAAGAAGCCGTGGGAACAGGCGGAGGTGAACTTGCCCATCGAGAAAGGCTTCGCGCTGGCGACGGGTGCTGACGGCCGAGCCGAACTCGAATTCGAAAGCGGCTCGGTGATTTATGTCGCGGAGGACTCCGTGCTGCTGTTCAAGCGCATGACCGAAGCAAATGGCGTGCCGACGACCGAGATTGAACTGGCCACCGGTACGCTGACCACTTCAGTACAAACTGTTCCCAAGGAACTTTTCGCAGTGGACTTGCCAATGGGCCAATTTCAAATCAAGTACCCGGAGCAATCTTACGTCCGAATTGATAGTTACTTGGACGGCTCGGCGTTCACGCCGCAGGCGGACAGCGGATTTGATTTCGCGCACAATGGCGCGTCGAAGATGCACCTAGCGAAGGGACAGACACTCACCTATGACGGCGATGAACCGATTGTGTTTGATGGAGCCGCACCATCTAAAGCACCTAGCGAATGGGACCAATGGGTCGCCGCGCGATACCAGGCGCGAGCCAGCGCGATGCGGGCCGCGCTAAAAGCTTCGGGGCTAAAGTCTCCTATACCGGGTTTGATCGACATGTACGCGAGCGGGACATTTTCCGCTTGCGCGCCTTACGGCATGTGTTGGGAGCCGTCGCAGGAGGCGATGTCTCCGTCGGAGGTGCAGCAACAGCGCGCGTCGGCGCAAGTGAACGGTGCGAGTGGGGCACCGTTCGTTCTTACGCCCATTCCATTCCACACCCTGGTGAGTGAATGCCCGTTTCCGACGTGGTACACGAAGAATGTATGGGCGACGACGCCGGAGGAATTCAGCGCGCTTTCCGAGGAAGCTTATTCGTGGCAGCTGCGTCAGCCTTGGAGCTGGCCGGTTTGCCACTACGCCAGATGGATCTATCGGAATCACAGCTATCACGTTGTGGTTCGACCCAAGAGACCGCACCATCCCGTACACTGGGTGAAAGTCGGCAAGAACACCGGTTTCGTGCCGGCACATCCTTCAGACCAAAAGGACAAGCCGCCGGTGAATTTGAAGCACGGAATTTTCACTGTGGGTTCGACGGGCGACGGCGAGCATCTCGAACGAATTGCTTACAGTGCCACGGAAAAAGTTCAGACGCTGACCGCAGCGCCGAAAGAGTTTCGCGCGGGCTCGTTTCCGCAGCTTGCCAAAGCGGAGCCGCCGACAATTGAGGCGCATCTAGTCTTGGATGCCGCGTTGAATGGCAGATCCTCTGACGCCAAACGAAATGAGTCCAGGATCACGTACGACTACGGCAAGGGAACGTTTGTCCGAGACGGCGCGGAAGTGGCCGGGCGCACGAGCAAGTCCGTGGTGGTGGGCAGTCTGACTTCGCGAGGAAGTTTTTCGGGCTCTGGAGGCTCGGGCTCCTCGGGACGAGGCGGTGAAGGAGGTTCCCGTGGTAGCGGGGCTGCGGGCGGCGGAGGTCGTGAGTCGTCGGCGGGACGGTCGAGCAGCGGTTACGGGGGATCGGGAGGAGACAGTGGGTCGCGCGGGGGCGGAAGCAGCAGTTCCGGTGGCACATCGAGCGCAGGGAGCAGCAGTGGCGGCGGTAGCCGACCGAGGTAGAGTGCAGGTTGCAGACGGCTGGCGCTGCTTGTACCGCCGAAGGCTCGCCGCTGGTGCGCGCGGGATGGAGAATCGCGTGAACGAAGGACATCAAGCGTCAGACTCGCCGCTGCCGGAGCGCAGCTAGGTGCTCTACGACGGCGAGTGTGGCTTCTGCACGCGTTGGGTGCACATTTTTGGGAGCGGGCCATCTCGCACTCACTCTGAAGCCCCGTCCTTCCGCTCAAGGTATTTGTGAAATTGCTTCCCGCAAGGACGTAGGCCATCGTCAGCGAGATCGTTCCGCTTCGTTCGATTCCCTTCCCGGCGGCACATACGATGTTCGGGCGATGGGCCCTGTAGATCTGGGCGCGTCTTCCGACTTTGGTTTTCGTTCGTGCTTGGCCTCGCTTTTCGAGAAAAGTTTCGCGGTGATGAGCATCGCCGCGAACGTGCCGCTCAGCAGCGCGATCTGCTTCCAGCCGGTTATTTTGGAGGCGTTACCCAGCAACGTCAGTCCCGTGAAGCAGCAGAGCAGATGCACGCAAAACACCTGCAGGGATGATTGGCCCATCAGGACTAACGGGCCGACCGCCAGCGGCTTCCAAATTCTCTGCGTGACGATTAGCAGCATGGCCACGGCGGTGAAATCCAGCAGGCGCAACGGACCCAGGTGCCATTTGTCGAAGAGGAACTCGGTCGGGCCGAGGCGCAAGCCGTACTCGATCGAGCGCCGCAACACAAAGCACGCCACGGCGATTAACAGCGCGGGAACCACAGCGCGCTTCGCCCACTTTTCGATCGGCAAATTGTTTTGCGCCCAACGCACACCCAGCCACACGCCTGCGATCCACAAAAATTGCCACGCCCACAGATCGAAGGAGCCCATTTCGTTCAGAGGAATGTGCGCCGGGATAATTTTCGCCCCGACCTTATAGGCATCGGCGCGCAGGCCGAATTGCGCGAGCGCCCAGAGGGAGAAACCTGTCCACAGGATGGGCTTCCATCCGATTCTGCGCGCCAGCAGCAGCGCCCCGGAGGTAAACATCAGAAAGATGATGTACATGGGCAAAATATCGAGCAGCGGCGGGCGGTAAATCAGCAGGAAGGCTTCGATGACGGAGCGTTTGGGGCCGGCCATGAAGTAAAAATCCAGAAGATTGTGCAGGCCAGGGCGATTGCCGCGCGACGCGATGGGAACCGCGACCAGAAACGCGAAGGCGAGTAAGAGCGCGTGGTAACAATATAGGCGCAGCGTGCGCGTCCAGATCCTTCGAGTCATTGCGTTGTAACCGTCGTGCTCTGCGAGGCGGAAATAAATCCGCCCGGTAAATAGCGCGGAGAGGAAAATGAAACCTTCGGCCGCGGAGACGAAGCCGAAAGGCTGGTTGACGTAGGCGCTGGCGGCCGTGGGCAAATGCGTCAGGGTGATCCATACCAGCATCAGCCCGCGCGCGGCGTCGAGTTCCAAGCGGCGTCCGCTCGTCACGTTAGCCGGGAGGCTGTTGGCGTCGGTAGCTGGCTGCTCGGAATGCATGGTGCTGCCAGCTTATCAGAAGCAGAAGATTGCGACGATGCGCGCGCTGTGCGGCGGAGGCGCGTTACTTTGACCACGAGGAGCCGCGCGGACGAATGCGGAATACTCGTGCTACAGTTTGAGGCTCGGAGGGACTCGTGTTTTCTTCGCGGCGAAAGCTTCTTGTGCTTCTGGTTCTCTGTCTATCGATCGCATTTCCGGCTCATGCAAAAACTCACGACACTGGATTCCTCGATCGCAGCGTCACGGTGCGAGGCGCATCCTATAAATACCAAGTCTTCGTTCCGGACAATTGGACGCCGCATCAGAAATGGCCGGTGATTCTGTTCCTGCATGGGACGGGCGAACGCGGCGAAGACGGCCTGCAAGAAACGGACGTGGGAATCGGCACGGCGATTCGCAGCAACCGCAGCGTCATGCCGGCGATTGTAGTGATGCCGCAGTGCAGGCCGAATTTTTGGTGGGAACAGCCACCCATGGACGATTTGGCGATCGCTGCGCTGGACGCGGCGATTAAGGAATTCCACGGCGATGTCCGTCGCACTTACTTGACTGGACTTTCCATGGGAGGCTTCGGCACGTGGTATCTGGCGGGAAAATATCCGGGGAGGTTCGCGGCGCTGGTCATAATTTGCGGCGGCATACGTCCACCGGCGGGCGCATTGAAAGCTAATCCCGCGCTGGCGAAATGGACGCCGGCGGACGACCCCAAGAGCTACGCAGACGCAGCCGCGAAGGTGGGCAATACTCCAGTGTGGATTTTTCACGGCGCAGACGACGACATTGTGCCGGTGACGGAATCGCAGCGGATGTACGCGGCGATGAAAGAGATTGGCTCCGATGTTCATTACACGGAATTTCCCGGCGTCAGGCATGCTGCCTGGGACAAAGCCTACGACGATCCGAAATTATTTCCGTGGCTGTTCTCGAAATCGCTGGCCATGAAGGACAAATAGCGCGTGGCGGCGATTGCCGCAGTTCGCTTGTGCCGGGAACACAGTTTATGAGCCGTGCAGATTTTTTGGGGAGGCCCATATCATGAAATATGTGATTTTCGGAATGCTGGACAGCTACGGGGACGCGGAGGCCGCCGTGCAGGATCTGGAGGTCGCCGGCATCGCGGGCGGACAAGTGGAAGTGATCAGCGAAATTGACGAGGATGCGCGCACCGCAAACACTCCCGGCGAGCCTTCGACGAATTCCGGCGAGCCGCAGCACAGCTGGATTGCGCGCTTATTTGGCGCGCGAGGCGCGCCTGAAAAACGCGAAGTGCGCGACGAATCGGGTGCGATGCCCGATTACATCGGCGAGCAGGAATATTACGCGAGTCATATTAAACAGGGCGGGGCGGTGGTGGTCGTGCGCACGACCGCGGAGCAAGCCGCGAATCGCGCCGCGGCGATTTTGCACGAGCATGGCGCGCGGACTCCGGGAAGCAAGGATGGGCCGGTTGTGCGCCGCATTGAATAGCGCTGTGCGTGCGCGGCTTTTGAAGAACGATGCGCTCAGGAGGGAGAAATCAATGAAGCGGAAATGTTTCCGGGTGATCGCGTTAATTGGCTTCGCGCTGGTCGTCGGGATGGTTGCCGTGCTGGGCGCGGCGTGGCATGCAGAAGCGCAGGATAGCAAAGCGACGTATCCAAACATGGCCCCGGTCGAGCAATACATGATGGAGCGAGGCGCCGAGATCGCGCTGGCGCGGAGCGCTGCGCCGGAATCGATCTCGAAGGACGCCGAAGTCATGGTGATGGGGCGGCGCGGCTACGAAATCGCCGTGAAAGGAACAAACGGTTTCGTGTGCATCGTGGAGAGAGGGTGGACCGCTCCGATCGACGATCCCGATTTTTGGAATCCAAAGCTGCGCGGCCCGATCTGCCTCAACGCACCCGCCGCGCGAACTTATCTTCCGCTCACGCTTAAGAAAACCGAGTCGATATTGGCCGGACGCTCCAAGGCGCAGATGTCCGAAGACATCCGGAGCGGCTTCGAGAAGAAGGAATTGCCGTCGCTGGAACCGGGCGCAATGTCTTACATGCTGTCGAAGGAACAATACCTAGGCGATCGCGGCAAGCATTGGCATCCGCACGTAATGTTCTTCGTTCCAGAGACGGAGGCCGTAAATTGGGGAGCGAATCTGGACGGCTCGCCGGTTTTGGCAATTTCCGACAAAGAGGATCGGCTCACGGTGTTTCTGATTCCGGTCGGCGAGTGGTCGGATGGCACGGCTGCCCCTGTGTTTGGACGATGACGCGCGATTTTGGCAGTGTCGTAATGCGCAGAGCATAGTTGCAACCTTGGACGAGGAAGGGCGGTGGCGGCTTGCGATTCTCCTTGGAAACGCGCAAGGGCTTGCGGGTCTTAGGCGACGTTGTCCGTCGGGAATTTCAGCGCTACGATGCGATGCAGGCGGATGTCCTCCGCTTCGTAAACCACGCCCACACCTCCGCCGCCGGGGCGTTCCACGTTGCAATAGTGCGAGAAGTTCTGTTCAAGCAGCGGATCGTTGCTGGGCGTGTGCTGCACATATCAGGGTGCGACCAAAGGTAAGTCGGCATAGACAGGAGGTCTCCGTTCGCCCGGCACCAGAAAACGCATTTTGAGGCCCTCTATACCGGAAGGACGCGCGGCGCGCACCAAAATAGAATGTCAGCCTGGCGGTGACTCAGGATCCAGTTGGGACAAAACCGGCTCGCGGACGCGAGATTTCGCGAGCGCACTACCCAGTACACCTAGAAACACGACACACACAATGTCCAGCGGGTGTCGTTGGTCCATACCAGGATGGGTGATGTAGTACACCAGCGGATAGCTGAGTAGGACGAGAAGAAACGGGACGACCGCTTGCGGGTCGATTTGATAGGCGCGGCGCAACCCGATCAACAGAAGCACACTGATCGAGGAGCAAAACGCGATGTTCGGAAATGCAAAGGGTTCGCCCGCCAGGTAATCCGGGCGCAGCGACCAAAAGCCGGTCCAGGTGAAGATAATACGTTTCGCGGTGAGCCACAGGAACAGACCAGGGTAATGGCGAATAAAAGCAATCGCCTCAAGGCGCTTCTCTCGCATGAAGGCGAGCTCGCCAAGGGTTCGATATTTCTCCATTTCGGTGTCGTTGTGGGCCGGGTTGGTCCAATCGGGATAAAGATCAGATGTGTCTCCCGTATTGCCATCCCACAGCACCAGCCCGAATGGATCGCGAAAAGGAACGAAGCGCCCGAACGTACGGTAGTTCCGGACGAACCACGGCGAAACAGTGAGCAGCAGCGCCAGGAATGCCGCCGCTTGGCGGCGGCCCCACTCCATGCCGGATTGACGGCGACGCCAGATCAGCCATCCCCAAAGGAACGGCAGACACGAAAGAATCACGGGAATAATGAGCGCCGCCACGCCCCAAAGGGCACCGTACGCCATCCATCGCAGGGTGTTCGTTTCGTCCTCGGTCGCCAGCGTGCACCAGAGAACCAGCGCGACCATCAACGCATCTAGAGAGTGGCCCCACATGTATCCGACCGAAAAATAGATGGCATAGGGGAACAGCGCCCAGATCCATCCGGCCCAAAGCGCAGGCGAGCGCCCAAAAACGCGGCGCGTCATGAAATAAATGGGAATGCACGTCAGCGCGGAAAAAAGACCATTTAAAATGAGTATGACCCACGCCGACGACTGCGTGTGAATGCCAAAAACCAGGAACACGGCAGCAAGCAGGTACGGATAGACAGGGGCGCTCCAAGCTGTTGGACCTGTCTTTCCGAACAGAGGTGAGCTGAAACCCTCGCCAGAGGCTATGGAGGTGGCAATTCTTCCTTCCTCGCAGCCAAAATTCCAATAGTTGCGCGCCGGGTCCGTAAATCCACCAATCAGAAAGGGTATGATTGCAATTCGGATTGCCAACGCCAGCGCGACCATCAGTACAATTGTGCGGGCGATGCCAGTATTTTGCGTCTGAGACATCTCTGTTGCACTCTCCTATGGGGTATTGGCACTGCTTGTGGCCGGGCCGTCATGCATCCGACGAAATCCGATCGAAGGCACGGCACACGGAATCATGGCTCGTCCGAACCGGCGTTTGGCGAATGAGACTCAGCGACCGGGGCGGGGGCCAAGTCGAGCTGCATGAAAGCGGCGACCAGCGTCTCAATCTGAATTTTCGATTCAGGCGTCCGTTTGGAGCATCGGAAGCCTATCTTGCCCTCGGGTGCGCAGACGTTATGCGAGATTATCTATTGAGGCCAAACAAACACCTTTATCAGCGCTCGCGCACGAGATCTAGTGTAGCGTAAGTTTGATGCATTGGACTCCGCCTAGGTTCCCCCGTCCACTCCACAATTAACCGCAGTACATCCTAGCGAACACAACCAGCGGAAATTTGGCACGATCGAAGCCAGGAGGGATTGGCGGGAGATGACGGAATTGTTACAATGAGGACTGGTCGGCTGATTATGGTCGGCTCTCATCCAGATAACCGGGACGAAGTTCCCCAGGCAGGAAACCAAACGAATGGCTGCACGCACGCTGTACGAAAAAATTTGGGATGCCCACGTAGTGCGGGAAGAGCTGGGGCAGCCCACCTTGATTTACATTGACCGACATTTGATTCATGAGGGCACTTCGCCGCAGGCGTTTGCCGGACTGAAGGCTGCGGGACGCAAAGTGCGGCGGCCGGAGCTGACTTTTGCCGTGATGGATCATTCCGTCTCGACGAAGAATCGGCTGCTGCCGGTGCTGGATGCGGACGCGCGCGGTCAGTTCGAAGCGCTGGAGCGCAATTGCGCGGAGACGGGCGTGCATCTGTTCGACATGAACAGCAAGAACCAGGGCATCGTGCACATCATCGGACCGGAGCTGGGGATCACACAGCCGGGGCAGACGATTGTTTGCGGCGACAGCCACACTTCGACGCATGGCGCGTTTGGTGCGCTGGCTTTTGGAATCGGCACGAGCGAAATCGAGCACGTGCTGGCGACGCAGTGCTTGACGCAGTTCAAATCGAAAACGATGAAGGTGGAAATTAGCGGCAAGCGCCCGCGCGGAGTGACGGCAAAGGACATTATTTTGGCAGTGATCGGAAAAATCGGGATTGCCGGCGGCAATGGATACGTTTTCGAATACACAGGTGAAGCGGTGCGCGGACTTTCGATGGAAGGGCGCATGACGATGTGCAATATGTCCATCGAGGGTGGGGCGCGCGCGGGAATGGTGGCGCCGGACGAAACGACATTTACATATATGGAGGGACGGCCGTTCGTTCCGCGCGGGCGGGAATTTCAGGCGGCTGTGGATTTCTGGCAGACACTTCCCAGCGACCCGGACGCGAAATACGACGAAACTTTGACGCTGTATGCGCGCGATTTGGCGCCCATGGTTACGTGGGGCACGAATCCGGGGATGGTGACGCAGGTTTCTGATCGCGTGCCGGACCCAGCGTCTTTCACTGATCCAGTGGATCGCGAAGCGGCTACGCGCGCGCTGGTGTATATGGATTTGAAACCGGGCACGGCGATGGAAGACATTTCGCTCGACCGCGTATTCATCGGTTCGTGCACGAATTCGCGGCTGGAGGATTTGCGCGCGGCGGCGAAAGTGGTGGCGGGCAAACACGTGGCCAAATCGTTGAAGCAGGCGCTGGTGGTGCCGGGTTCGCGCGTGGTGAAGGTGGAAGCGGAAGCCGAGGGGCTGGATAAAGTTTTTGTCGCGGCGGGATTTGAATGGCGCGATGCCGGTTGCAGCATGTGCATCGGGATGAATGACGATGTGCTGCTGAGCGGGGAGCGTTCGGCGAGCACTTCGAATCGCAATTTCGAGGGACGCCAAGGTAAGGGCGGGCGTACGCACCTGGTGAGTCCGGTGATGGCGGCAGCGGCCGCGATCGAAGGCCACTTCGTGGACATCCGCAAGTGGAATAATGTGGACGGAGCGGAGTAACGATGGAACCTTTCATCAAGCATACGGGATTAGTGGCGCCGCTGGATCGCGTGAATGTGGATACGGACCAGATGGTGCCGAAACAGTTTTTGAAATTCCAGACGCGGCAGGGTTATGGGCGCGTGCTTTTTTACGATTGGCGCTACCTGCCGGGGGAAAAGCCGAATCCGGAATTTGTGCTGAATGTGCCGCGTTATAAAGGCGCTTCGGTGATTCTGGCGCGTGCGAATTTTGGCTGTGGTTCGAGCCGCGAGCATGCGCCTTGGGCGATTTTAGATTACGGATTTCACGCGATTCTGGCGCCGAGTTATGCGGATATTTTTTATAACAACTGCTTCAAGAATGGGATTTTGCCGGTGACGCTTTCGAACGAGCAGATTGACGAGCTGTTTGCGCGGACGGAGAAGAAGGAAGGCTATCGCGTCACTGTGGACCTGGAGAAGCAGGTGGTGACGGATGACGATGGACTGCGCTATTCGTTTGAGGTGGATCCTTTCCGGCGCGATTGTTTGCTGAAGGGATTGGATGATATTGGGCTCACGTTGGTGCACGAACCGCGCATTTCTGCGTTTGAAACAGCACATTTGAAGCATCCGAAGATGTATGACGCTGTGGATGTGAAGCATCACAACGAGTCGCCGCAGTCAGCACGTCACAATTAACATCTTCTCGCTCGATTCACATTCATAAATTCGAATACTGTGTGCGAATGGCGAGCTCCGCCCATTTCTGACTAATCCGTGGCGCGGATTACTGGTTCGGGGGATTCTGGCGCGATCGGGGCGGGGCCTTTTAGTTCGGCTAGCAGGATGCCGGCGAAGATTAGCGCCGCACCGAACAGGACGCGGCCACCTACCTGTTCGCGGGCCAGAAGCCAGGAAGTTAGCGCGGCGAAGACGGGCTCGAGGCTGATCAGAATCGCAGTGTGCGTGGGCGAGGTGTATTGCTGGGCCCAGGTTTGCGCGGAAAAACCGAAGGCCGTCGAGCCGAGGGCGGTGACGAGCACGGCGAAGATTAGCGTGCCGCTCCAGACCCAGCGGGGGTGTTCGACGTTGGTGATGGACAGCAGCGGCAGCGCGACGGTCGCGAGAATCGCGGTGGTGGCGACTTGCACGACGGCGAGTGCGCCGACGGAATGATGCGCGATGTAGCGGCTGATGAAAATCATGTGGACGGCGAACATCACCGCGCAGCCGAAGACCAGCGGATCGCCGCGATTCAGGCCGCCGAATCCTTCGGGTGGCACGGTGAGAAAATACAGACCGGCGAGCGCGGCGAGAGCGCCGGCCCATATCCATTTATTGACGCGGCGCTTGCTGAAAACGGCTAGCAGCAGTGGCACGATCACAACGCTCGAGCCCGTGATGAAAGCAGCCTTTGAGGGCGATGTGAATTTCAGGCCGGTGGTTTGGAACGCGTAGCCGGCGAACATGAAGAAACCGATTTGCGCACCGGCCCAAATTGAGCTGCGAGTGAGTCCACGGAGCGCGCGGCGAAAGAAAATGGCCATCACCACGGCCGCCAGCGCAAAACGCACGGCGATGTATGTGAGGACGGAAACGTCGGCGAGCGCGTCCTTCACCACCACGAACGTGGCGCCCCAGATGAGCGCCGTGAAACCCAGGGCCAGATCGGCGCGGAAATGTTTGCTGAACATGGACCGAAGAGTTTATGCGCTGCGCGCGAGAGTGACAAGACGAGAAACGTAGCCGCAACTGCGCGCGCCAGATTTATTGACGCGCGCGGCGCGCTATAGTACAGAAGGTGTTACCCATGCGCCGGCCGTTTACCGCGATTGTACTTACCTTCCTTAGCCTCGCGATTCTATCGGCGGTTCCCCTTCCCGGCGCGAAACACGAAACGTGGATCGAAGTGCGCAGCCCGAATTTTATCGTGGCGAGCAACGCTGGTGAAAAGCAGGCGCACAAGGCCGCCGTCCGTTTGGAACAGATGCGCGCGGTCCTTCGCCAATCGCTGCAGGTCGCCAGAGAGCACGGGAGCGTGATGGTCACGGTGCTGGCCGTGAAAGACGAAGCTTCCATGAAGGCTCTGCTGTCAGAGTACTGGAGCCAGAATCACGTGCATCCCGCGGGGATCTTTATTTATCAAATGAATCAATATTTTGCCGCGATCCAGCTCGACGCTCCGGGTTTGGATCCTTATCACACGATTTATCACGAATATTTTCACTCGCTGACAATGCCTTATTATCCGAATTTGCCGTTGTGGATTTCCGAGGGTTTGGCGGAATTTTACGGCAATTCGCAGATCAGCGATTCCCCGGTGATGGTGGGGCGCGCGGACGCTGACCTGATCGCCCAACTCACACAGGGAAATCTGATTCCTCTCGATCTTCTTTTCAAGGTGGATTACAGGTCTCCTTATTACAACGAACAAAACAAGACCTCGCTTTTTTACGCGGAGTCGTGGGCGCTGACGCACTACCTGATGCTGGGCGATAAGAGCGCGCACAAGCCGATGCTCGATGCCTACCTCGATGCGCTATTGCACGGCGCGACCCAGGAGCAAGCCGCGACGAAGTGTTTCGGGGATCTGCACAATCTGCAGAGGACACTGCAAGCCTATATTGGACAAAAGACGTTCTACGTGTTTACGTCCGGGCCTCCGCCGGAGGTACCCGGCGTCGAACTGCAGGCACGCGAACTTTCCGACTCCGAAGTGGATGCATATCGCGGCGGATTCGCCGCCGTGCGCGGGAAATCGCAGGACGCCATCACGATGCTAGAACGAGCCGTGAGGGCCGACCCGAAGCTGGCGCTCGGTTATCAGTACTTGGGGTTCGCGGAGTATCAGGACAAAAAGTATGCGGAGGCACTGGCTGATTTCACACGCGCGATCGAATTGAATCCGAATAATGCGCTGACGCGATTTCTGCGCGCGTATCTAGCTTCCACGCAACGCGGGGCCGTGGGAGATGACGCGCAGATGGAGGAGGATTTGCGCGCGGCGATCGCGATCAGCCCGGAATTTGCGCCGCCGTATGGCGTGCTGGCCATGTATGTGGCGAATCGCGACGATAATCTGCCAGAGGCGCTGGGGCTGGCGCAAAAGGCGCAGGCTCTGGAACCGGGAAACTCGATTTATCAGATTGATTTGGCGAGCGTGCTGGCGCGCATGAATCGTTTTCAAGAGGCGCGCAAAATTGCCGTGCATGCGCGCGCCAATGCTACGAATCCCGAGGAGCTAGCGGAAGCCGAACGGTTTCTGGGTTACCTCGATCAGGTAAGACAAGATTCAGATGACGATTCGGCCGACGATTCCGATGAGCAGGGGCCTGCGGCAGTGCAGCAGTCTTCCTCTGCATCGTCGGCTGCGAGTTCCGCGACGGGTTCTCCCGCAGATGCGCCCGATAGCGCGCATCCGCACGCGCAGACGGTTGGCGGCGACGCAGCGAACGCTGGAGATTTGCGCGAGGCGACCGGCATGGTGACGAAGCTGAGTTGCATGGGCGGATTGAAATTCGAGCTGGACACTAGCGCTGGAAAGTTGACCTTACATATTAAACCTGGCGCCGATCTTCCGATTCGACTGACAACCCGCCCATCTGGACGGTTTAACGCGTGCACAGGGTTGCAAGGTCAGCGCGTGAAAGTGACTTACCAGCCGGACGATGCCAAGGGAAAGGCTGGCACGCTGGCGTCGCTGATGGTGGTTTCGGGAGCTGGCGGTGACACGGGCGGGCGGCGGCTCGGCGTCGGTGCCGATCACAGCGACCCGGTCACTACGTCTGCGGAAGGTAATGTGACGCACGCGCTGTGCAATGGAAGCGAGCTTACTTTGAGTCTGGATGCGGGAGAGCGTTCATTTATTTTGCATGCGCGCGACGCGACGCGGGTGCAATTCGAGCAGGACGTGGCGTTTGATGCCGGAAATTTTCAGCCGTGCACGCAGTTGAAGGGGCGCCAGGCGAAGATTACGTTTGTTGTGGTGGATGGTAAGACTTACGACGGGGAGATTCAGTCGGTGGAAGTCCTGAAATAGCGTTAACGGAATGAGCTCGCTGAAGATCCCGTCACGCGATCAGTGGGAAATTGCCGTTTCAGACTCTTGGTACACGATGCGACCGCCGGCGATGGTCATCTTCACGGGAGCGGTTAGCAGGTCGCGCGCGGAAATTTGATTCAGGTCCACCGAGTACACCACCATGTCAGCCAACATTCCCGGCGCGATTGTGCCCTTGCGTTTTTCCTCGAATTCGGCGTAGGCCGAGCCAGCCGTGTAGGCGTGCATACAATCCGTCATCGGCAAACTTTCCTGTGGCTGCCAGCTTGCGCTTCCCTGCGGCAACTCGCGCGTGACGCAGGCGTAAATTCCGCGCAGAGGATTGAGCGGCTCGACCGGATGGTCCGTGCCAAACGCGAGATGAACGCCATTTTTTTCCATGGTGCGCCACGCGTAGGCGCCGCGCGAGCGTTCGGGGCCGAGGCGGTCGCTGGCCCAGCGCTCGTCATCGAGCAAGTGCGAGGGCTGCATGGAAGCAACTATTTCGAGGCTGCCAAAGCGCGCGAAATCTTCGGGCGCGACGACTTGTGCGTGCTCGACACGGTCGCGGCGGTCGCGCGCACCATTCGCCGCGACGACCGCAGCGAAAGTATCCAGCGCGACGTGGTTGGCGTGGTCGCCAATCGCGTGAAAGGCGAGTTGAAATCCGGCGCGATCGCGCTCGATGGCCATCGGCGCGAGTTTCGCTTCATCCGTGTGCAGAAGTCCTGACGTGCCAGGCGCATCGGAATACGGCGCGAGAAGCGCGGCAGTGCGCGAGCCGAGCGAACCATCGAGAAACGCTTTAAGCGCGCCCGTTTTGAGCCACGGATCGCTTGAGCCCCATTCGGTGCGCAACGCTTCGAGCTTGCCGACGGGCAAAGTGAAATCCAGCCACTCGGTGATGCGCGCCGTTAACTTCCCTTCCTTGCGCAGTTGCTGATAGATCAGGAAATTGTCCTTGCTGAACGAAACGTCGCTGCTGATTTCCAGGTAGGAATTATCCTGCAGCGAAGTGATGCCGCTGCGCGCGGCGTCGGCGAGAACCAGCTCGATGCCGCGGCGGCGCTCGGCCGAAGATGGGGCGGCAATTTTGGAAAATACCAGGTTCGTCGCGCCGTCTTCCTGCAGCAGGCCGGTAGGCTCGTTGGTTTGCGCGTCGCGGACGATGTGGCCGGTCGATGGCTCGGCGGTGTTTTGGGTTACTCCTGCAATTTTCAGCGCGAGTGAATTCGCAACGGCGACGTGGCCGTCCACCCGCGCGAAGAACATCGGATGCGTGGTGGAGACAGTGTCGAGATCTTCGCGTGTGGGGTCGCGGCGGCCGGGCCAGAGAGTCTGGTCCCATCCGAAGCCGGTGATCCATTCGCCCGAGGCGCGGTCGCTGATGCTGGCGCGAATGCGCTGCTGGAATTCCGCGAGCGAGTTCGCGCCAGTGAAATCTATGGCAAGCTTCGCGAGCGCGGATTGGCCGATGTGCACGTGCGCGTCGTTGAATCCAGGCATGACGAACGCGCCATGCAGATCGAGGATGCGCGTTTTCGCGTCGAGCCACGGTTTGATGTCCGGAGCGTCGGCGGCGGAAGCTTCTCGCAGCTGCTCAGGATCGCGAGTAATGTGGGAAACCGCGACGATGGATTCGCCGCGAATCGCGACGGCGCCGGCCCATTCGTGGGCGGCGTCGTCCATCGTTTCAATCTTAGCGTTCGTGAGGACGAGGTCGGCGTGTCCGTCCGCGGGTGAAGGCGTCGCGTGGCTCTGCGCGACCCGCGCGTCGAACTTTGCGGCGGAATTCGCGTAGCGTGCGGCGAATAGAACCGCAGTGCAAGTGCCCGCAAGGAAAAATGCCAAGAGGAACCGGCGGGACATTCTACGGTTGGACTCCGGCGAGGGCGACGGTCGCGAGGAACAGGCGTTTCAGGCCTAATTCGCGGCCGGTGGCGTCGTACCACTCGGCGATGGTGTGCGAGCCGCCGCCTTTTCCGCCGCCGCCGAGCGAAACGGCAGGGATGCCGAGCGAAAGCGGGAGGTTGGCGTCAGTGGAACTGCGTTCCAGGCGCGAGCGATTGCCGAGAAAGCGATCCACGTTGCGGAGAGTTTCGAGTAGGGGCGCGTTATCCGGCAATTTTCCGGCGGGGCGCGAGCCGAGCGAGCGGACGATCACGCGCAGCGTGTTCTGGCCGTCGTGAGCTGCGGACATTTCTTCGCGCGCGCCGGACTGCATGGCGTCGCGCAGGGCGCGCTCCATTTTATTTACTTCGGCCTCGTCCTCGGAGCGCAGATCCACTTTCACGGCGGCGCGCGACGGGATGGAATTTATGGAGGTGCCGCCCTCGATCATTCCGAAATTGTAGGAACTGCGCGGATCGTCGGGAACGGGCAGCGCGGAAAATTTCACGATGCCGCGGGAAAGAGCGGTGATGGGATTGGGCGCGCCGAAATCAGACCAGCTGTGTCCGCCGGGGCCGGTGATGGCGATTTCAAAGCGGTGCGAGGCGATGCCCTGGGTGGTGATGTGTTCCGTTGAGGCGCCATCTACCGCGATTACCGCTGCGAGGCGCGAACCGTAACTTTCCACCAACGCGCGAATGCCGCGCAGGTTTCCTTCGCCTTCTTCGCCAACGTCGCCCGCGAGCACGATGGTCTTCGTCGTTTGAATGCGCGATTCGGATAGCGCGCGTGCCACGCCCGCTAGCGCGGCGAGCCCGGCACCATTATCGGCGACGCCGGGAGCTGTTAGGCGATTCGAGTGGCGTTTCACGCGAACATCGGTGCCGGCGGGAAACACTGTGTCGAGATGCGCGGCCAGCAAAACTACGCTATTCGCGTCTGAGCCGGGACGCTCGGCGATCACGTTGCCGATTTTGTCGAGCTGAACTCTCAGACCGGCGGCTTCGAAGATTTTTTTCAGGTATTCGGCGCGCGGCGCTTCTTTGAATTCAGGTGCGGGGATTTCGGTGAGATGGACCTGCTGGTCGGTGACCCAGACGGCGCTCGTGTCAATCCAGGCGAGGGCGCGGGCGCACGCGGGATCGTCGGCGAGTTTCTCGATCGAGTCACCAGCAGCGCGCGCGTAAAATGTGGCCATCGTTAAAAAGATACCGCAGATCAGTGTGAGTTTCACGAGATTCGTGCGGCAGATTGACGCGCCGGACTTGAACATTGTACACGGCGACGGGACGATTCAAGCGTGTACCTAGCGAGTCTTGGCCGCAGCAGGGGCAGAGGTGATGATGGCGTGAATTTCTTCTTCGGTCATGATGCGCTCGGCTTGCTTCGCGGCGTTGAAAATGCGGCCCACCAGCTCTTCGCTGGCGGCGATGCCGCGTTTTTCCAGCCAGTAGGTGACGTTCGAGCGGCCGCTGAGCGGGCCGATTTCGATAATTTGTTCCAGGCCGAAAAGGTGCGAGGGGACGCCGCTGTAGATAGAGTTGGCAAGCTCGTTGTCGCCCTTCTTATACGCTTTCACGATGGCGGCGGCGTGCACGCCGGTGGCGGTGCGAAACGCGTCGCGGCCGACGACGGGATAATTCGGCGGGATCGGCGTGTGGGTGGCTTTCGAGACTGCTTCGGAATACTGTTTGAGTTTCGACAAGTCTTGTTCGATCAAGCCGAGCAGGCGCAGGTTGACGAGCATCAGTTCCATTGGCGTGTTGCCGACGCGTTCGCCCAGAGCCAACGCGGCGGCGTGGACTTGATCGGCTCCGGCGGCGATTGCCGCGAGAGAATTCGCGATGGCGAGGCCGCGATCGTTGTGACCGTGCCAATCCACGCGAATTTTTTCACCGGAAGGCTTTACGACTTCTGCGATGACGAAGTTAACCAGATTGTAGGCGCCGCGCGGAGTGGCGTGGCCGACCGTGTCGCAAAGAACTACGGCGCGCGCGCCGGCGCGAATCGCGGTGGAGTATAAAGTGATCACCGTTGAGGGGTCGGTGCGAATCGTATCCTCGGTGACGTACATCACCGGCAGGCCTGCAGCGGCGGCGAATTTCACGGCGTCTTCGGTGGTGCGCTGCAAATGCTCGACGGTCCAGTCTTCAACCAGGCGGCGAATCGGGCTGGAACCGAGAAAAGTGGCGGCTTCGATGGGGCGGCCGACTTTTTCGGAAATTTCAATGATCGGCTGGATGTCGTTCTTCAGAGTGCGCGCGGCGCAGTTGGGGCGGATTTTCATCCGCGACGTTACGATTTCGCGGGCGAGGGCTTCGGTGTCCGCGTAGGCGCGCGGGCCAGCGCCGGGCAGGCCGATATTGACCGTGTCAATGCCGAGCGATTCCATCAGGTGGAGGATTTCGATTTTTTCGGCGATGCTGGGGTCGCAGACGGAGGGATTTTGCAGGCCGTCGCGCAGGGTTTCGTCATTGAGCGCGACGTGGCGAGTGGTGGGGATTTCGGCGCCGGTGTAGGTGTTCCAGTCGTGGATGAGTTCGTGTTTCATTTTGTAAGATGGTCGCTCACGCTCGATGCGCGCGGGCGGTGTCGGCTTGGGTCGCTGGTCATTAATACCGTATGGTGTAGCTGCGCGGCGCTTGTGTGTGGCTGGGCTTGTAGATCGTTTGGCAAAATTCGCAGCGATAGATTTCCGCTTTTTTGCCTACTAGCGCTTCGATTTCTTTTGGATAATCGTACCAGCGCTTCAGGTGGCCGCAGCAGAGCTTGCCTTTGGCGTCTTTTTCGTCGCAGGCGCGCATCGTGGGCTTTTTGGCTTTGATTTTTGGGCCAGTCGGCGCTTCAGGTTCGGCTGCGGGCGCAGCGGTAGCTGCCGGTGCTGCGGGCGGAGTCGCTGACGCGGCCGCTGCAGCGGCTGGCGTTGGTGTTTCCGGAGTCGCGTCACTCATTCAAATCGCTCCTCTACCTCTTCAAATCCACTACTTCGATGCAGCTTCAAATTCTGTCGCGGCGGAAAACTACGCCGCGGCCTCCTTGCTTCTTCGTCATCGCTGCTAGTCGGCGGCGCCAGCTGGGCGCGAACAGCGATTCGACGAATGCGCCGGCGGCTGTCGCCAGTTCCGCAGTGTAACCGAACCACCAGGATTTCGCGACGCGCGGCAGACGGTCCACGTCAATATATTTTACTCGAACCATTTCGAGCAGTCCAAGGCGTGAATGGGTGTGACCCCAGCCGCTCGCGCCAGGTCCGCCGTGCGGGGCTTCGGTGATGCCGTAGTAGCTGGCGACGTCGTTGACCATCACGGAGCCGGCGCGGATGCGCGAGGCGATTTCGCGGCCGCGGCGATTATCTGTGGTCCAGACGCTGGCGCTGAGGCCGAAGGGCGAATCGTTCGCGAGCGCGACGGCTTCATCGGCGTTGGCGACGGGGCGGATGGCGATCACGGGGCCGAATGTTTCTTCGCGCATCAGCTGCATGGAGTGGTCCACGTTCGTCACTACGGCTGGTTGCAGGAAACTTGCGCCTAGGTCGGGGCGGCGATTGCCTCCGGTTAGAACTTGGGCGCCACGCTGGACCGCATCGTGCAGCTGCGCTTCCACTTTTTCGAGTTGGGCCAAGCGGATCATCGGGCCGATTTCGGCGTCGGGATCGGTGGCGGGACCGACGCGCAGCTTTTCGGTTTTTTCGACGCAGAGTTGGGTGAAGCGTTCGGCTGCTGGCTGCTCGACGTAGATGCGTTCGACGGAGATGCAGGTTTCACCGCAATTCATGAATCCACCCCAGACGGCGGCGCTCGAGGCGACGTCCAGATCGGCGTCGGCGAGAACGATCATCGCGTCTTTGCCGCCTAATTCGAGCACTGACGGGATTAACTTTTTGGCGCAGGCCCCGGCGATGCGCTGGCCGGTTGCGACGCTGCCGGTGAAGAAAACTTTGTCCGGGCCGGCTTCGATGATTGCCGCGCCCAGATCGCCGCGGCCTTGCAGCACCTGTACCAGGCCCGGCGGAAATTTGGCTTTTTCGACTAGCTCGCCGACCAGCTGGCCGCAGCACGGCGTCAGTTCGGAGGGCTTGAGTAGCACGGCGTTGCCCGTCGCGAGCGCGGGAATTACCTGCGCCATGGGAATCGAAAACGGATAATTCCACGGCGAGATGATGGCGACGACTCCCAGCGGATCGTATTCCACCCAACCGGATTTCGCTTTCATGGCGATGTTGTGGTGCGGCACTCGTTCGGGGCGCAGCCATCGCGGGGCTTGACGCGCAAGAAAATCGGCAGTGTCGAGCGCGAGGAGCACTTCGGCGAAAATCGCTTCCACGCGAGGCTTCCCCGCCTCGCGCGCGATCACGTCCACGATTTCGTCGCGGCGCGCGAAAATCGCATCGCGCAGGCGGCGCAGCATGGCGCAGCGTTCGCGAAGAGGACGGACGCCCCAATCTTTCTGTGCGCTGCGAGCGCGCGCGAAAATCGCGGGCAGGTCGGCAGGCTGCGTCACGGCAAATTGCGCGTTTATTTCTTGCGTGGCCGGGTTGATGGAGTCTATGGTAATCGCTGCGCGCGACGGTGGTGAAACGAGCTGTGAAGGAACCGCCATTTCCTTCGTGATTGTAACTGAAATCGCGAACGGTGGCAGAGCTTAAAGTCTCGCGTAGCCGCGCGTTTCAACACGCCATCGGTGTTGCATCACCAACGATCGTGGTTCCGCGACGCGGGACCGGCGTTACGTCGTACGTTCGCGACGGCGGGCCGCATGCGTGGCTAGGGAATCGGTGGGGTCGGGATATTCGAGGGCTACCAGATAGAGGCCTTCGGGGGGGACTGTGGGGCCGGAGAGGGAGCGGTCGCGTGCTGCGAAAATTTCCGGGATGTCGGAGGGGGCCAGGCGGCCTTTGCCGACTTCGATCAGGGTGCCGACGATTTTTCTCACCGTGTAACGGAGGAAGGAGCGGCCGCGGACTACGTAGGCGATCTCGTCGCGCCCCTGTTCGCGCTCGTGGTCGCGCACGATTTCGGAGGAGTGGATTACGCGCTGCATGTCGCGGTCTTTGTCGTCTTCTTCCGAGCCTGTGGATGCGGCGAAGGACGTGAAATCGTGCTGGCCTTTGAAGGCGCGGGCTGCGGCGGACATGGCGGCTTCATCGAGAGGCCAGGGATAGTGGAAGGCGCGGCGGTGATCGAACGGCGGGAGGACTTCTCCGCGATAGATGCGGTAGCGGTAGGTTTTTCCTTGGGCGAGCCAGCGCGAATGAAAATCGTGGCCGACCTCCTGCGCGGCGACGATGCGCACGGTCGGTGGGAGCAGCGCGTTCATGCCGCGCTGAATTTCCTGCGCGTCGAGCGTTGAGTGCGTTTTGAAATGCGCGACTTGGCCGAGCGCGTGAACGCCCGCATCGGTGCGGCTGGCGCCGTGGACCGTGACAGGATCTTGCGTGATCTGGCGGAGGGCGTCGTGCAGCGCGCCCTGGATGGTGGGCAGGCCGGGCTGGAGTTGCCAGCCGTGGAAGTCCGCGCCGTCGTAGGCGATGGTTAGCTTGATCGTTTGCATCTGTCTGCGGCGATTATCTCACGTGCGCGGAAGAGAAAGGCACCACAGATGAATGCAGATCAACACTGATAAAGGCAATGATGAAGGCGAGCGATGAGAAAAGGCGCGGACGGCGGAATGCGAGAGGGCGCTTTGGAAATCGAAGGGAGGTCCTTCGCTCCGCTCCCTTCGCAAAATCACTCAGGACAAGCAGCGTGACGACGCGTCAAGGCTGGGTGCGGGAGAAGCGTGAGCCGGGGCGCGTGGCCATTCCTCCCGCGTGGCATTGCGGGCAATCGTCAGGCTCGTAGCTGGGGACGTCCATTTCCAGCAGGGCGCGCGCGGTGACAGTGAGTTCCAGGCGACCCCCGCTGCGGTCAATGATCGCGCCCGCGGCGACGGCCAGGCCGCCTTCCTGTTCGACGACGCCGATGGCTTCGCGCGTGGAGCCGCCGGTGGTCCAGACATCTTCGATGACCAGAACGCGTTCGCCGGGCTTGAGCTCGAAGCCGCGGCGCAGAGCCATTTGGCCGGAGCGATCGCGTTCGACGAAGAGCGAGCGGACGCCGAGGGCGCGGGCGACTTCGTGGCCGATAATCAGGCCGCCCAGAGCGGGCGAGACGACGCAGGCCACGGTGTGGTCCTTGAAACGTTCGGCGAGGGCGCGACCGAGTTGTTCGGCATGTTGCGGATGTTGGAGTACCAGCGCGCACTGGATGTATGTGGCGCTGTGGCGTCCGCTGGATAGTTCAAAATGTCCCGTACGGATAGCGCCCACTTGTTCGAGCAGCTTCAAAATCTCGTCACGTTGCATCGCACTCCATTCGGCGTGTGCGCGTGCGGGCACAGGCAGCCAGTGGCGGTAGCCTAAAGGCGAAGCGGGAAAGTGTCAATGGGGGTGGGACGTGAGGCGTGATTGGTGAGTAGTGATTGGTGATTGGTGATTCGTGACTCGCGGCCGGTCTCAACTCAGCTAGAGTTGGCAGACGCGACCTACTGGTCTGTTCGCAAGCTGACGGAGCCGATGCCGCCTTCGATGGTGAGGTCAATTGTTGCCGGGGTTTTGCCGAGGACATCATTGACGTAATCATCGCCCTCGCGCGTGAGGCCGTGCGGGCTAACGGAGCCGATGCCACCGGAGGCGTGGACGCGCACGCCGACGTCCTTGGGCAGGCGAATCGATGCGGAGCCGACGCCGCCGTGAATATCCACGTGCAAATCAGACTTGCGCGGACCGGTCAGGTCCAGGTTCAGCTGGCCGACGCCGGCTTGCACGTCGAGATTTTTCACGCTGAGTCCTTGCAGGCGCAGATTGCTCGACCCCGCACCGATTTGCACGTTCATATCCATGGGTACGTTATCGGCGAAGCGCAGTTGCCAGTCGTTGCGCGCGATGGCGAGATGCACGTGAAGCTTGTTCTCCTGAGTGATGGAGAGGTCGCCGCGACCTCCGGAAACCGAATACTCGACGCGCGGCGCGCCATCGCTTTCGTGGTAGTCAAAATTGGCGTTCAACAATTGGCTGGCGCCGCCGGCCACTTCGAGCGAGCCCGAGGGGATGTCAAGATTGGTGGTGACGAATTGTGCGCCCTGCAAGCTGACGTCCTGCGTAGCGTGCAGAACGGGGCGCGAGTTGCGTCCGTGCCAAAGCGCGAAACCAAGCAGGATCAGGACCACGAGCACCGCGACAGGCGCGCCGGTGTGGTGGCGAGGTCCATCGGCCTGTGAATACGTGCGGTCCATCCAGGCATCCCAGATGTAACCCAGGCCGATGGCGATCAGCAGGACGGGCCAGTAACGCCCGATGATCGACCAGGCATCCAGGTCCGGATGCAGATTTATGACCAGGAAGAAGATGCCGACGGCGATCACGATGAGTGCGCCGCCGATCGAGCCGCGCCTTTTGTAGCCGTTATGGGCCATGCCGGAATCCTCTCACCTTAGAGTACGCGCCCGAGAGTCAAAAGTTTCACCGGAATGTTGGCAGCTGCGAAATTGACAGGAGCGGGCGCGTCGGATATTCTCGATAATTCGAAATAGACCACGAAGGAGCACTGAATGGCTCAGGGCACGACCATCAAGCATAAGAAGAAGACGAAATCGGTATTGAAGAATATCCGGCAGTCGGCGCATCGCGCGGCGATCAATCGCATGAATCGCACGCGAGTGCGTACGTCGATCCGGCGGATGCGCGCGGCTTTGACCGCGGGCGATACGGCTACCGCGGAAAAGCTGGCTTCGGCGACGTTTTCCGATTTGGACAAGGCGATTCGCAAGAGGACTTTGACGGAGAATACGGCGAACCGGTATAAGTCGAGGCTGACTTTAGCTTTGAACGCTTTGAAGGCGAAGAAAAAGGCTTAGGGCAGAGCGAAGCACCACGTTAATCCTTCAACTTTTCAGGCGCTCCGAGAAATCGGGGCGCCTTTTTTTTGGTCAGTGCATGGTGGAGAAAGCAAGAAAAGGCACCACAGATGAACGCAGATGAACACAGATTATGCGAAACGACTGGACTGACCGGAAACTGGCTGGGCAGCAGCAGGCCCGCACCTCGGTGCGGTTGTAGGGGCGGGTCTAAGACCCGCCCCTACGGAAACTCCAATACCGCGCAGAGACCGCTGCGTTGGAGTGTGCGGCTGCTAGGCGGCGGGAGCGCTGGACAATGCGGACGACGTCAGGCGCGCGATCAGAAATTCCATCAGGGCGCGGGGGTTCGGATTCGAGGACTTGAGTTGGTTGTCGGCTTCGGCTAGGGCAATTAGGCCAGCGATCAAATCCTGCTTGGGGATGCGATGCGCGTTGCGCACGGCGGCTTCGGCGGCATCGGGACGCATACCTAGCGTGCGAGCGGCCTGAAAACCGCTGGTGCCGGCGGGCAGGTCGCGGGCTTCGATCAACTTGCGGTACATCCAGGCCAGCACACCGACGAGGCCTATAGGCTCTTCGCCTTCGCGCAATAGATTATCGAGAAATTCGAAGGCGGCATCGCGGCGGCGCGTGGCGAGCATGTCCGCGAGCTGCCACACCGTATTTTTGCGGGCGGCGACGACGAGCTCTTCGACGTCGGCGGCGGTGATGCGGCCGCGGCCCTGCACGTAGGACGCGAGCTTCTGAATTTCCAGCTGAATACGCGCAGGCTCGCTGTTCAAGATGTCGGCAAGCAGCGTGGCGGCAGGGCGTTCAATTTCCGCGCCCAGGTCTTTCGCCATTTGCGCGGCGAGCGATGCGGCTGATTCATTACCGAGCGACAGCTCGACGATCAGCGCTTTCTCCGCAAGGATTTTGTAGAGACGCTGGCGGTGATCGAGCTTGGGGACTTCGAAGACCAGCACGGTGAACGGCGCGGGCTTTTCGAGATATTCCGCGAATGCTTTGAGCGTGTCCTTGCGTGGCTCGTCGCCGCCGCTATCGTCGTCGTCCGATTCGCTGGTGTCGCCATCTTTCGCGCGGCCCTGAATGGTTTCAGCGCCATCAATCAGCACTACCTGGCAGCGCGCGAGCATCGGCATGGTCTCCGCGCGCTGAAATATCTCGCTCCAATCGCCGCCGCGCACGGAGATGCGCGCCAGCGCCCAGTCACGCATCGGCTCCGGCACATACGAATCGATAATTGTGTTGCGGCACATATCGCGGAGGTAGGGATCGCTGCCTTCCAGGACGATGGCGCCGACGGGCTTGCCTTTGGCCAGCTTCTCGAGCAATTTTTCCGGTGAGAGACTCGGCATCAGAAGGTCTCCAACACATTCGAGACGAGCTGCGCGGCGAAATCGCGCGACATGCGTTCGAGCGCGGGGTCCTGCTCTTCGAAAAAGCTCTGCACGTCGGAAGAAATCTGGTACTCATCGCGAAAGACCATGTCGTTGTTTTCGTACAGCGGCTTTTCGTCTTTGCTGCCAATCAGCTGAACTTTAGTGTGGACCGTAACCAGCATCATGGTGACTTGCCCGGTGGCGGCGTTAAAAAGCATCGGGTCGGTTTCGATGGAAACCACTTCGCCGTGCAGAACAGCATCGGCGTTCGCCGGATCCTGTACGATGCGATACTTTGTGCGCTGCACGAACTGGCGAACCACCGCGGTAGTGAAGCGCTGTTCAATTCGATATCTTGTCGTATCGTTCTTGAATGCGGGGACGGCGATCGTGGTCCATTGCGCGGGCAGATTTCCGGCGCGGCCGGCGACGTGATAGCCACAGCCTGTGACGCTGGCGACGAGCAGCAGCGCGGCAAACACCGCGAATTGCGCGGCGCGACGGTTTTTTTTACTGCACTTTCTATTGGACGGGCGGTTCTGCAACCAATTCCTCCGCGATGCGCACGGCGTTCACCACCGCCAGGCGCAAATTATCGGCGACGCCCCAAATCCATACGCCCGACGCGACGTTCGGGTCCGGCTCGATGCGCGCGAGATGAATTTCGCTTTCGCCCGCGACGGTCACGTTGGTGGGCGCGGGATCTTCCGGCGCGACGACCTTCACACCTAGATTGCTGAAAGCCGCTTGGAGTTGCTCGCTCGCCCGCGGCGCGGCAAATTCGGAGTACGCGGCGAAAGCATAGCCGTAAAAGACCGGCGCTTGCACCAGTTGAATGGCGGGTGCCTGCGCGCGCCCGGCGAGATATTCCGAGACGTCTTTCGCGATAGAGTTGCGCACTTCCGCAAAAGTGGGTTTGGACTCCGGGCCGTAGCCTGCCAGCAGGTTGAAGGCGACTTGCGCATCGAACACCGGCCGCACGATGGGGCGGAACGAAAGCAAATTCGTGGTTTGGGCTTCGAGCTCGTCCACACCTGCCTGATCGCGTTCGGAGACCGGAGGGAAAAGCAGCAGCACTGTGCACAGCGGCGAATATTTTGCCAGCGCCGCGGCCAGCGTGCACGCGATGATCACGCCCGAGCCGGGTGAGGAATACGCGACGGATTTTCGCGCTCCGGCCACAGCGGGCTTCGCTGCTTTGAGCCCCGGCCGAGGCAACAACGACGTGGCCAACGCCGGAATCCAGGACGTGGATTCGCCGCTGGCGGCTAATGCTCCGGTAAGATCAATTACGGTCGCGCCGGAGCGCTGCGCTACCGGCCAATTCCGCACTGCATCCTGCTGCGAGCCGGTGAAAAATACGAAGCGCGCATCTTCGAAACTGTCTTCTTCGAGCGCGCGAATGAATGTGGGTTCACCGCCTGCTTCGGTGAGCGTGCCGGCCAGCGCAGGCTCGTCCAGCAGCACGATGTCGCTTGCGGGAAAATTGCGTTCTTCGAGGACCAGCTTCAGTTCCTTGCCGCGCAACGAGGAAGCGCCTACGATGGCGACGCGTGTGGATTTAGCGGGCCCGGCGGGCATGGTCTAGGCAGGCCGCGAAGCGAGACGATGTCGCACGGTGCGCACCAGCTGCATCACCGGGCCGTGCAGCATGTAGGCGGCGGTGATCAGCAGCAAAGTAGCGTGTGAGAAATACACCACCGCGCCGAGCAGTAGCGCGAACAAGATTACAGCGGGAGACGGCTGGCGACGCTTCAGCGGAATATCCTTGAAACTGAAAAAGCGCAATGTGCTGGACATTAATACACCGAGCACAACCAACAGGGCCAGCCATGCGAAGGAAGCACGAACGTCTTCGATCGGACGCCCGTGGAAGAAGTGCACCGTCGCGGCGATCACGCCCGCTGCTGCCGGAGTCGGCAATCCCACGAAATAGCGATTTCCGCCCGGCGCCATGCCTTGAATATTGAATCGCGCGAGCCGCCATGCGCAGCAGGCCACAAAAAAGAAACCGATGAGCCATCCAGTCTGGGTGAGATGTAGCGCTTCCGGCGCGTTGGCCGAGGCGATGGCGCGCACGCCCCAAGCGTAAGCGAGAAATGCCGGAGCGAGGCCGAAGCTTACGACGTCTGCCAGTGAATCGAATTCCCTCCCGAAGGAGCTTTCGGTGTGCATCATGCGCGCGATGCGGCCGTCCAGGGCGTCAAAAACGTAGGCGACGCCCACGGCGCAAGCGGCATTGTCGAAATCAGTAATTTTTCCGTCGAGAGTAGCGAGAATGGCGTAATAGCCGCAGAGCATGTTGGCGACCGTGCACGCGCTGGGAAGAATGTAAACACCGCGGCGCAAACGATGGCTGCGGAAGTGACGGCGTGGCTCTTCTTCTTGTCCGATGGGATCTATGTCGTTGAATTCCATTTCGCGATTATGCTTTCGCCGCCTTTTATGTGTTGGCCGCGCTGAACGACGACTTGCGTATCCAACGGCAGCCAAATATCCACACGCGAACCGAAACGAATCAGGCCCACGCGCTCGCCCACCACAACTTCTTGGCCTTCCTCTTTCCAGCATATCACGCGGCGCGCGATTGCTCCGGCGATTTGTTTGAAAATGACACTCCCTTGCGGCGTATGCAGATAAATAATGTTTTGTTCGTTTTCACGCGAGGCGTCCGAGCGGAAAGCGGCGTAGAAACGGCCGGGGCGGTAGACCACGTCGGCGATGCGGCCGGTTGCAGGGGCGCGCTGCACGTGCACGTTCCAGATCGAAAGGAAGACGCTGATGCGATGGCCCATCACACTGTCCAGCATTTCGTCCACGATTTCGACGACGCGGCCATCCGCGGGAGAGATGATGATGCCGGGAGTGGTGGGAATCACGCGCTGCGGATCGCGGAAAAAATAAAAAACGAAGAGGCCGAGCAGAATCAGAACGACGCCGAGAATTTTCCATCCGGGAATAATGCAGAGTAGCCCGGCGATGAGCGGCGGCAGAGCGAATCGGTACGCGTCTTTAATCATGGGCGTGAGCGAAATCCTTTGCTCGCGAGAATATACGGCGCGTACGAGCGCCGGGGCGCGATTCGTTGCGGATTAAAAGTACGGCGAATGCACCGGTATTGTACGACAGAAGTGCGAGTACTGCGCGGGCCCTGGCGGTAAAAAATTCAGTGATGAATCATTTCATGATCATGGCGGTAACGCGCCACAATCATTTCCATCAAATCTTTAAGACGCAACTTCATTTTCTTCAGGCCGATTTCCAGTTCCATGTCTTCCACGTTCCAGTAGGATTGACTAACGAGTTCTTTCAGCTGGGATTCACAGCGGGAGTGTTCTTCGAAGAGCCGGCGGTATTCCTGGTTCGATTCCAACAGGGACTGCCGGATATCATGCGTCGTGATCGGCATCCATTCCCTCCAGGGGTGCAGAAGCGTTCACATAGCTGTAACAATTACCACAATCGGGGTGTGGAAGCCAAGAGGCAAGACGCAGGAGGCAGGAGATGTCCGACGCCGAGCGGGCGACTGACATTGGATCAATGCTTCAGGACGCCGTCGGCGACGCGTGACAGGATTTTCCAGATGCGGTCGAGCCAGTCGCGATGTTCGGGCTTCATTAGGACGGAGCGGAGGCAGAGGACGGTGTCCGCCTCGGAGGCTTGCAGGTTTTGTTGCGCGGTGAAGAATTTTATCGACACGCGAATTAGCGCTAGATGCAGATTTTGTTTTGCGGCGGCGTCGAAGATGTTCCGAGAGAGCGCGGAAATTTCCGCGGCGGATTTTGCGCGCGGAGCCCACACGACGATGTCTAGATCTGGCGCGAACGGAAGCAGCCAGCGCCCGTCATTTGCGAGGCGCTCGGCGAACTCCACTGCGGCGTCGCGTGACGCTTCCAGCATGGCGGCGAATTCCCCTCCCCGTACAAGCGGCAACAGGCGTTGCGTCGCCCACAACGCGACGGCCGAAGCTCCCGGTCGCGAACATTCCAGGCTGATTTCGCCTAGATGAAGATCGGAAGAAGTGAAATACGTGTACGGCGATTCGTGTTTGTAGATTGCGCCGACCTGGGGATCGCGAAACAGGACGCAGCCGCAGCCGTAGGGTTGCAGGCCGTGCTTGTGCGGGTCAATGACGATGGAATCGGCGCGGCCGATCAGGTCGAAGCTGGCGCGCGTTTCGGCGGCGAGATTCGACGCCAACGTAAAGTATCCGCCGTACGCGGCATCCACGTGCAGGCGAAAACCGAAGCGCTCGCGCAAACGCAGAATTTCCGGCAGCGGGTCCACCGAGCCGGTGCCGGTGGTGCCTTCTGTCGCGACGACGCAGCCTACGTCTCCGACTGCCAAAATTTTTTCCAGTGCGGCGGCGTCCATGCGGCCGCGATTGTCTGTTGGCACATGTGCGAACGGCAATTGCAGCACGGCGGAAATTCGTTTATGCGTGTAGTGCGACTGATCGGACGCGACGATTTTCTTTCCGGGATGCAGTTGGCCGGCCACCCATAGAGCTTCCAGGTTCGCCATCGTACCACCGCCGCAAAGGTGGCCGAGGTGCTGCTGCCAGCCGAGCATCGCGGCAATCTGCGCGACGGCTTCTTTTTCCAGCGCGGAACTGGCGCGTCCGCCATCGAGCGCGTGATTGTTCGGATTGATCCAGGTAGCGAGGGCGTAGGCGGCGCGGGCGATCGGGTGCGGAGGCTTGAGCATTTGCCCGGCGTAGAGCGGATGGAAGTACGGGTAGTTGTCCTGGAGTCTGGTGGCGACTTCGTTCATCACGGCGGCTAGGCGCGGGTCTCGCGGCGCGGGCGCGGGATTCTCCGTAGGAGGGGGCAGCGCGGCGAATCCGCTGTCGAGCTGCTTCAGTGAATCTTTCAGGAGTTGCAGGGTGGTCTCTTCGAGATGCACGTTTCCCTCGAACAAAGCGATTTTGGCCTGTAGGAGCGGGTCTTAGCCCCGCCCCTACGGAGTCAGCGCCATTCCATGCATTAATACCACGATCCACACATGGCAAGTGCTAGCCGAGCGTCGCTGTCAGCAACAGCGCGTCTTCGACTGGCGCTGTGTAATAGCGAGTGCGGCGGCCCACTACTTCAAATTTGTGACGCTCGTAGAAACGCAGAGCTGCGAGGTTCGATGCGCGCACTTCCAGAATTGCGCTGGTCGCCTGGAACGTCTGCGCCCACTGCAGCGCTTCGGCCAGAAGCTCGGCGCCGACACCGCGGCGGCGCGAATTCAACTCCACGGCGAAATTGAGAACTTCGAGATCGCTGCTCACGCGGCGCGCGACCACGAATCCAGTCACTTCCGCGCCGTTTTCCGCGATCCATCCCGCCATTTCGCCGCGCGCAACGCGATCGTAATCCCACGCAGTCCACTGCGCGATTTCCGGGCACGCAGCTTGAATTGCGAGGATGGCTTCCACGTCGCGGGATTCCAGGGCGCGAATCGTCAAGATGATTAGCCGTCCTTCCAGCGCATTTCGGCGTCGGTGCGACGCACGTAGTTCGCATCCAGAGTGAGCGAGTCGCTCACATCGCCACGCAAAGCGCGCGCGTGAGCGATGCGCCCAATGGATGGCGCGAGCACGCTGGAAACGATTTCGAGTCCTGCAAAACCCGCGGCCAAGTTCGATGTCAATCGCGACACGACTGCAACGACCGAAGCATCCGGCGTGACGATGGTGAACTCGCCACACCCACCGCCCGGTGCGCCATCGTTATCGCCACTGTGCGCCAGCGCGCCGAGCTTTTCGGCGAACTCTTCCGGCGTCACCGCGAATTCCTCGCCGTCGAGCGCAAGCCCCTCCGCCGCTGGCCGATACACGCCAAAATAAATTTGCCCGCGGCGCGCGTCCAAGGCGGGGACAAATACCAAAACATGAGCGCGGGACTGCGACGCCACCGCTTCGAGCGCACTAACCCCAACAACAGGCTTGCGGTAAACCTCCGCCCAGCCCTTCGCGGCCGTCAAACCCACGCGCAATCCCGTAAAAGATCCAGGCCCGGCAGACACTGCGAACAGGTCAAAATCCGCGAGTTTCAGCGTCAAATCCCTCAGCAAAAACTCCAAATGACGGAAAATACGCGAAGAATAGTTCTCTTCGGCGCGTGTAGAAATGACGCCCAGGGTGATTTCATCACGTAGAATTGCGACGCTACCGGAGGGTGAAGAGGTGTCCAGAGAGAGGATTAGCACGTGCACCAGTATAGGGCAATTTGGGGGCCAATCTTACTGAAAACATTCGGTTTCTCAGACCTGAGACTGCGCGCCAAACCACCCATTTATCTTGACGTTTATGACCCATGTGCCTAAACTTTCAATATGCTTTTCGGGGAGGATCGAGCATCCATGTCCTGTGAATTTAAACTCGGCGAAAAGGTTGTGTATCCGAACCACGGAGTCGGGGTCATCGAACAGATCAGTTACGGTTACGTGAACGGACGATCGGAACGGTTTTACATGTTGAAGATCGTTTCGAGCGGTTTGAAAGTGATGGTGCCGCAGACGAACGTGGATTGCGTTGGCCTGCGCCCCATCATTCGGAACACGCAAGCCGGCGCGGTGATTTCGTTTCTGGAAAAAGGCCGCTCCGCTTCCCACCACGACTGGAAACACCGCTTCAAGGAAAATTCGGATCGCATGCGGACGGGTTCGTTGATGGAAGTCGCCGCAGTGCTGAAAGGCCTGGTGGCTCTGAGCCGCACCAAGCCGCTTTCCTTCCGCGAAAAGAAAATGCTGGAACGTGCCAAGTATCTCCTCGTCAGTGAACTCGCCACGGTGCGCAACACTTCCGAATCGGCTGTGGAAGCCAACCTGGTGAAAGCGCTGGCCAAAGCAAAACTGCAAATGCCGGAGGGCGCGCCAATTCCGGAGTAGATTTTTCGTATCAACCCAGGCGGGCACAATCTGCGAAGATTGTGCCCTTTTTTTTCGCCCCGACGCTGAATCGGATGCCGGCGTCTTCCAGGACCGCTAAGCGGCGACTGAGAGCTTACGTGACCGCTAACGACAATATACCGCACCGTCCGATCATTACGGGGGAGCATGCCGCGTTTCAATGGCTGACGATGGACATAGGGGTGGCTGGGTTGGCGCAGCTTTGCGCGAAAATAGTAATGGACAAATACCTGGTCGTTACTTCCATCGATAGCGGATCGTTAGTCTTGAGCCACGCGCAAAAGGCGAACGGTTGGCAGTCACGCAATGGCATTGCGTACAGCCCTCGCATTGAAGCAATCGAGGGCCTGCCATGCACACTTGGATTCGACGAATGGTACGTCTTTGAGTCCCCAACTGATCTGGGCGCACTCTGTCACACGAATCCGTTCGATCCTCGACCCGGTCCGGGGCAGGTACACGCGTATGTGAACTTCGAATTCGCGCTACATGATAGCGAGACTGACGCGGTGCGGGAATTATTCTGGGAACAGATGAACTGGATCAATCCCGAGTCTTTTCTGGGCGACTCGGTACAGTGTTTGAGTTTCGCGAGCAGGAATAAAGATATCTTCGCGGCGGTTCTCGAATCGCTCTCCCATGCTGGCTCGACAATCACGGGAAGTTAGTCCCACGAGGGCGTTAATCCGCCGCAATCCACCGCAGTTTCTACCGGGATTTCTTGGACGCTGATTTCTTCGGCGCCACGATCCGTTCGATCTGCTGCGTATGATTCAGGTCGTGACCGGCGATGAGCGTGACCAGGTGTTCGATCGTCTCAGCGCCGCGCTCGGAGTGCATGCCGTGCTGTTTCCATTGTTCGGCGGAGAGCGACTTCAGCAGCGCGAGGTTCGCTTCGCGTAACACGCGGAATATCACGAGCGAGTTCCGCGCGTCGCGTTTTTCGTAGCGGCAGGCTTTGGCCCACGCTTCCTGGTCGTACGCGGGGATGGGGGTTCCCGGCGTTCCCAGGATCTGGCGCAGGCGGAAGCTGGTGACGATTTCGCTGTCGGCGAGATGCGCCATGATTTCCGCCACCGACCATTTGTCCGGCGCAGGACGCCTGCGCAGCTTCGATGCTGGGACGCCTTTCAATAGGCGCTCGAGCTTTTTCGCGCTGGCGGCCTGGATTTTCAGCGGTGCCTGCCCTTCTGCATATCCCAGGATTCGTTCCACATATTGCGGGATTGTTTCGCTCATGGAGGTCGCTCCTTTCGTACGCGTTTGGATGCGGATGAACACAGAAAGACTCGCACGATCGAAAAAGGATAGCGATCGGTCGCGAAGGTCGCGCGTACGGCCAATTTGGTAGGCATCATTGACGGAAATGTGTGCGCAACCGCCGGTCCGGGCGGCAAGCGGTGGCCTGTACCAACGTACAGTTGTCATCTTCTGGAAACCGCCCGCGCGGAACCGCTCGTGCGGGACAGGGGGCATCTTACAATCCAAAGAGCGATCCCCTCCGGCCCTTGGGAACTTGGGACTCTTTATAAATGCTTGGCCGTGTAGCGGATCGCGCAGCTCTCAGAGGCGAAGCGTATGGCGCTGAAGGCGACGGACATCTCTGCCGCGAGCCCGCAAGTTGACGCAGCTGGACGGCCCATTCCCTCTTCGTCCGCCCATGCGGCGCCGAATTCCACGCCGAATATCGCATTAAATCCCACCCTGAATCCAGAAGAGCAGGAACTCGCGCGCAAACGCGAGGAGCAGTCCGCGATCGAAAGCGAGCTGACCGAACGCGAGTTGCGCTCCGCAAATCTGCGCGCGGAGCTGGGCGCGTTCGAGCGGCAATATCTGCATCACGTTGGCTCGCGCTATGCGGAACTAGATGAACTGAAAGCCGCGGTCGCCGAGCGGCTGGCGCAGGAACGGCCCTCGAACGAACGCGCGCAGCAGGCCGCGCGGGAAGCTCGCGCGCGCGCCGCCGAAACGCAATCCACCGCCGGAGAAAAATCCGAAGCCACGCCGCGCGCTTTCGAATCCTCCCCGGAGATGAAGAGGCTTTACCGCGAAGTCGCCAAGCGCGTTCATCCGGATCTCACTTCCAACCGCGCGGACCGCGCCAAGCGCCAGCAGTTGATGGCGGAGGCCAACGCAGCCTACGAGCGCGGTGACGAAACCAGGCTGCGCAAAATTTTCACGGAATACGAATGGAGCGCGGAGGCCGTGCAGGGCGAAGGCCCCGGCGCGGAATTGATTCGCGTGATTCGCCGCATCAGCCAGGCACGCGGACGACTCGCGGAGATCGAAGCCGAATTGCAGGAGCTGCTGCGTTCGGATTTGTATCAATTGAAAGTGCGTTTGGATGAAGCGCAAACCCACGGCCGCGACGTGCTGAAAGAAATGGTGCAAAAAGTGGAAGACCAGATCACGCAGGCCAAGCGGCGGCTCGAAAATCCGCAAGGACTGGGTCGCTAAACATGGAATCGCGCGAAAGATCGCCGGAACGGCAAACCGCGCAACAAAGCGGCCAGCAAATCGTGCCTACTGGTTCGCGCGGCCTGGCGGTGCGTTCCGCAGCCTTGGTCGTGCGCGGCCTGCGGGACATGGCACGCGATTCGAACTGGCTGATCAAGAAAGTGTTTCCCGGCTCCACGCCGCACCTGGCGATTTCGGCGACGGGTGCCGTGAGCCTGATCTCTCCTCCCGACCACAGCGGCTCGCTGCGTGTGGTCCTTTATGACATTGAACGCACAGGGTCGGCCTTGGCGCTGGCGGTACCACAGGAATCGGGTGGTCCGGCCGACGGCATCGCAGCGAAAGATTTGTCGGCAGCATTTGCGTGGTCGCCTTCGGCTCGTCACTTGGTGACGGCTTGGGGCGCATGGCAGCCGGCGCTGCACATTTTCGATCTGCAGGCGAAAATGCTGCTCGGCACATTTGGCGATTTCAAGAACTTTCCGGCGTGCCTGGCGTGGTCCGGCGCGGGAAATTTTTTTGCCGCGGCATCGTCAGGAGGTAAAGGCGCAAGCTTGCGACTGTGGGCGGCGAGATCAGACGCGCTGCCTTTCGCGCAGTCATCGACCAAAGAAATCGGTGTGCCGGATGGCTTCGAGCGGCAAACCTACGAAGCGGAATTCGGCGAAGAAGGCGCGTTCGGCGGATACGGGCGCACGGCTTTCAGCCCGGATGAAAAAATTCTAGCAAGCGTGATCGAAATTCGCGGCGATTGGGCGGATGATTCGATCGTTTTGGCCGACGTTCCCGCGCTGGGCACGCAAAACGTGTTTCAAGCGCAGGGGCACATCACGGATCTCACATGGACGCCCGATAGCCGGCAAATTATTTACTGCGCCGCTGGACAAGCCTACAAGCTCGACGTAGAAAGCCTGGCCTTCGAGCCGCTGCCCTTCGGCGCGGAATTGTGCGTGTGCCATCCGCACCTGCCGCTGTGCATCTGTTACAGTTCGTGGCTGAAAAATTCAGCGAAGGGCCGCCTGTTTCTCGTGGACCTGGGCCGCCAAACCATGTTCGACGAGTATGCCGCCGAAGGAATCGTGGACCTGCGCTGGAGCATGGACGGATCGAAGGCCTACGCCATGACGCGCGACGGCATGGCCTACATTTACGAGCCGCCGCTGATTTAAGTCTCGACAGTTTTTGATGCGGAAATGGGCCCCGCTATGACCAATAGCCTGTGTGAAGGTTCTTACCGATCGTGTAACCAGCAACTGCCGGCGTCACAAGGAGCGCGAAGCTTGACTCGTCAAGCGCATCCCGATTGGATTTATTTTCTGCCCATATTGCATTTCTGCGCTTGCCTGATGAGCACGCTGCGCTACTTCGTCCCAGGGCTGCAGTACCTGGTGGTCATTTGGGAATTCGTGATGCACGCCGACTTCCCCATTTCGCTCGTAGCGTACGCACTCACGCCAAAGTATTCCCCGCTCGCCGCAATCTGGATCGTCGTAGCCGGAACGCAGTGGTGGTACCTGCTGAGCCGGGGAGTGGAATTCCTGGTGATGAGATTGAAACGCAATCGGCAGCCGGCTTAGCGGGGTTCGACAGGTACACTCGTGGGGGAGCCGATGAATGAATTGCAGGAGACAAGATTGAAAGAATTCAGCGCTACGTTTCTGGTACCTAGAGGTTTAAGCGAATGGGCGCACGCATTTACAGCACTTAGGCTTCGCAATAGGGTGTGGTATCCCTTGGTCTTGTTCATATTTTTTGCCGGCGCGATTGTGGCATGGATTCGTATTCCATCGGCACACCGGCCCGAGGTATCGATGCCTGCCATCGCAGCGATCGGTGGTTTCCTTTATTTTCTGTATCAGCAACATCTCAACGAGACCAAGTTATTCAAGGAGCTATTTATCGAGTTCAATCGCCGCTACGATGTGCTGAAGTACGATCTGAACACGATTTTATTCGACCTGTCCGCGGGCGAGTTGTCTTCCGACCAACGGGAGAAGGTTTTCAACTACTTTAATTTGTGTGCGGAGGAGTATTTCTTCTATAAGGCTGGTTATATTGACCACGACGTGTGGCGATCATGGTGTCGAGGAATGAACGAGTTCTTCAAAAGTCCACGAATTCGCACTCTATGGGAGCAGGAACGCAAGGAATCGTACTATGGATTTCGGCCTCCGCAATAGATTGCTGTTCAGGACCGTGAACAACCCGTGCGGATTGATTACGCCAGCGGCAGATTTGGCTCCGCGTTGAGCGTGGCGTCTTCGTGCTGGCCAGCGACGTAACGCGGGTAGCCGGCGGCGGCGATCATCGCGGCGTTGTCGGTAGATAGCGCGCGGCTGGGGAAATATACTCCGAGGTTGTGGCGCTTGGCTTCGGCTTCGAAGGAGGCGCGCAATTCGCGGTTGGCGGCGACTCCGCCAGACACCAGGATCGAGCGCACATTATTTTGCTTCGCCGCAGCGATGGTGCGTGTTACGAGATCATCCACCACCGCGCGTTGAAAGCCGGCGACCAAGTCCAGCGTCGCCGCGGTCGCCAGCCCGCGCAAAGCATCGGCGCTGCGTTCCCCACGGGCCAGCGCTTCCTTGCGCGCGTCAATTTCCGGCTGTAGCTCGGGATGACGCTTCAAGTGGTACAGCACCGCCGTCTTGATTCCGCTGAAACTGAAATCGTATACATTGCCTTTCATCTTCGGCTCGCCGAAGCGGATTGCGCGCGGGTTGCCATGTTGCGCCAGCTGATCCATCACCGGGCCGCCGGGATATCCCAGCGCGAGCAGCCGCGCGACTTTGTCGTAGGCTTCGCCGGCCGCGTCGTCGCGCGTGCCGCCCAGTCGTTCGTAGGAAAAATGCGCCGCGCCATTTTTCGATTCTGATTTCACGGAATAAATCACCGTGTGCCCGCCGGAAACAATCAAACAGGCAGCCGGCAATTCGGGCGGTCGTAGGCCGGCGGCATGCGCTTCCAGAAAAACAGCGTGCACATGACCTTCGAGGTGATTCACGCCGATCAGCGGTTTGCCGAGAGCCTGCGCCAGAACTTTGCCGTATGTGATGCCCACCAGCAGCGCGCCCACCAACCCCGGACCGCGCGTCACCGCGACCGCGTCCAAATCCTGCAGCGTGATTCCGGCCTGCTCCAGAGCTTCGCGCACCACCGGCACGATCTGGCGCAAGTGTTCGCGCGAGGCCAGCTCCGGCACGACGCCGCCATATTTCCGGTGAATCGCGATTTGCGACGCGACGACGCTCGAAAGGATCGTATCGCCACCAGAGACCACGGCCGCGGCGGTCTCGTCGCAGGAAGATTCAATCCCCAGAATGATTTTGCGTTGCGTGGTCAAATATGTGCCTCAAATCTCGATGCGTCAGGGTTCGCAATGAATATGGTAGCATAGCCGTGCGAGCGGTTTTTTCGCGCGCGACGCTTGCGCGAATGCGTTTTGCGTGCAAGGCTGCCGCGTTTATTGTTTACGAAGAGGTTGCGTCAACGAACTTCTGCGATGGCGCTTCCCCATCAAGCCGAGTCCAGAGGATAAAATTAATTCGATCCGCCACGCCTGGCCTGTTTGGGCGACCGGCCGCAATCCACTACGAGGACTATGAGCTCCGAACGAAAACGCGTGCGCAAAGCTGTGTTGCCAGTGGCCGGCCTGGGAACGCGTTTCCTGCCCGCCACCAAAGCGATGCCCAAGGAAATGCTGCCAGTGGTGGATAAGCCGCTGATTCAATACGCAGTCGAAGAATGCATCGCGTCCGGCATCGAGAACGTGATTTTCGTCACCGGCCGTCGCAAGAGCGCCATCGAAGACCATTTCGATTTCGCGCCGGAGCTGGAACATTTCCTGGAAGACCACGGCAAGCCGGAATTGGCGCAGATGGTGCGCGACATCAGCGGCGGAATACATTTCAGCTACACGCGGCAGAACGAAGCGCTGGGCCTGGGTCATGCGGTCTTGACCGCGCGCGAACTGGTGGGCGATGAACCGTTCGCCGTGCTGCTGGGCGACGTGATCATGGAAAGTCCCGTGCCCGCCACGCGCGCGCTGATTGAAATTTACGACGCCACCGGTCAAGGCGCGATCACCGTGCAGGAAGTCCCGCGCGAAGAATTGCAATTCTACGGCGTGATTTCGGCGAGCCCTGGAAAGATTCCGCGATGGGGCGATAGCGTGCTGCGCCTGAACGACATGATCGAGAAGCCGAAGCCGGACGAGGCGCCTTCGAACCTGGGGGTTTCCGGCCGCTACGTGCTGCCGCCGGAGATTTTCGATTATCTGGAACAAACCAAGCCCGGCGCGGGCGGCGAAATACAGCTCACCGACGGGCTGCGCGCGCTGGCCGCGAAAGAAGGTCTGTGGGCGCACGTGCACCAGGGAAAGACGCACGACGCAGGGAACAAGTTGGGCTTCCTGAAAGCCACCGTGGAACTGGCGCTGAAGAATCCGAAATTCGGCAACGAATTCCGCAGATACCTGAAGACGCTGGAACCTTAGCGCTTCACTTTTTTTTCTTCGACGCGCCTTTTTCGCCGGAAGATTTCGACTCCCCGGATTTTGCGCCGCCGGATTTCGATTCACCGGTTTTCGCGTCGCTGGACTTCGAGTCCTGCGATTTTGCGTCCGAGGATTTGGAATCCGAGGACGAATCGCCAGATTTTCCTGAAGCGCCGTCGCCTGAGCCTTCCACGGACGAGGCGCCGGAATTCTTGCCCTTGTAATCCGTCACGTACCAGCCCGAGCCTTTGAACTGAATTCCCGCCGCGGAAATCATCCGCTCGGCTTTCCCCCCGCACTTCGGGCACTTCTGCGTCATCGGCGCCGAATGCTTTTCGATTTTCTCGAATTGATGCGCGCACTTATCGCACTTGTATTCGTATAGCGGCAATGCGGAACTCCTCCCTACGTTAAGTGTAAAGAAAATAGTAACACGCTTGCGGCTGCGGGCGCAGTGGCGGCGCGCATCGGTGAACAGTGTGTTGCGTCCGGAGGCGCGATTTTGCTACTGTCCGGCCTCCGCGCGAAGTTCGCAGGTGGCCTCGAATGCAATGTAGCCATTGCGGCATCCAGATTTCTTCCACCGACGCCTTATGCGTTAATTGCGGCCAACCACAGTCGCCGCCGACAGAATTTCCTGCGCTGGCGACGCCAGATGCGGGCGGACGGGCTCAAGTTGATTGCATCGTCCGTCCGCTCTATGGTGTCGGTGGTTGGCTGCTAATTTCTATAATCACGCTCGTTTTCATCGGCCCAGCGTGGCACGTCGCGAACTTCATTCGCAGCTTCGTCCACAACCAGGAGCTGCTCGCACGGTCTCTCCACCCGTATTCCCTGTACCAGTTTTACTTCGTGGAAGCGTTTCTCGGTTTCGCTGTCTACGGTTACGCAATCTTCGCCGGGATTCAACTGTGGAAGATTCGCGAAGGCGCTGTACAGCGAGCGAAGCGTTTCCTCTTGATCCTCCTGGTGTACCGCTTTCTGGATTACAGTATGGGATCGATGTGGCTTATTTTGATGACTCCAGATCGCTCCCGCACTCTCGCGCTTTCACACTACCTTGCGGGCAATGCGGCCGAAAATCTGGTGCGCACCGCGATTTACGTCGGCATCTGGTACTCCTACTTGATGAAATCGGAACGCGTTCGTGCTACTTACGCTTCAGTCTCGACATAAGACCCACCTCTCTGCATGTCATCAGCGATCTTGGTTTGACGGTTGAAACGGTTCGAAAAAATTGGGCATGTCACATTGTGTTAGACTGCGTTCGTTCGCTGATTTTTCGAATTCATGATGACCAAGACCAAGCAAAACGAGCCGGCAGCGGGATGCCTGTACGTCGTCGCGACGCCCATCGGCAACCTGGAAGACGTTTCGCTGCGCGCGCTGCGCGTGCTGAAAGAAGCGGACGCGATCGCCTGCGAAGACACGCGCCAGACGCTGAGGCTGCTCTCGCACTTTGACATTCAGAAACGCCTGGTGAGCTACCACGAGCATAACGAAATTACGCGAGCTGCGGAAATCGTGATCGAGCTGGAGCAGGGTGCGCAGATTGCGCTGGTCACCGACGCCGGCACGCCAGGAATTTCCGATCCCGGCTGCAGGCTGGTGAGTCTTGCCCTCCGTCACGGAATTCAGGTGGTGCCGCTGCCGGGCGCGTGCGCGTTTGTGGCGGCGCTGGCCGCTTCGGGAATGCCCATCGAGGAATTTACGTTCATCGGATTTTTGCCGTCGCGGCCCACGGAGCGGCGCAAGCGGTTGCGCGCGCTTGCCGCCGAGCCGCGTACGGTCGCGTTATATGAAGCGCCACACCGGCTGCTCGATACTCTTGAAGACGCGCTGGAAATTTTGGGCAATCGCCCGGCGGTTGTGGCTCGCGAAATGACGAAGGTGTATGAGGAGTTCGTGCGCGGACATCTGGAAGATTTGCTGGCCGCCACGCGCGCGAAACCACCGCGCGGAGAAATCACGCTGTTGATTGGTCCGGCGGACGGCGAGGCGCCACACACCGCGGCGGCCGACGCACAGGCGAAGATTCCGCTCGCGCGACGCGTGGCGGAAATAGTGAAGGAACGCGGCGTGGATAATAAAGCCGCGCTGAAACAGGTAGCGCGCGAACGCGGCCTCACACGCCGCGAGGCTTACAAACAGCTACTGATTACCCGCGATGAGTGATGCGCGGCCCCACGAAGATTCAATCGCCCGCAGGCGCGGTACTGTTTGCGAAGAACGCGTCCACTTTGTCGAGGATTTCCGCGGCCGCGAGCGCGTGATGCACGGCGTAACGTAATTCACCGCCGTTGCGCACTCCGTGCGTGAACAGGCTCGCGAACTGTTTCATCTTGCCAATGGCGTCCGGCATTTCGGCGGCGATCAGGCTGCGGCAATATCCGGAGAGCAAATGGTAGCGATCAACGTCTGTAGGTTCGTCGTAATTTCCCGTGGCGAGGAAGTCCGCAATCTGCCGAAAAATCCAAGGGTTCGACGAAGCGGTGCGCCCAATCATCACCGCGTCGCAACCAGTCTCCGCCACCATGCGCACCGCGTCCTGCGGCGTGCGAATGTCGCCATTGCCGATCACCGGGATGCGCACGGCCTGCTTCACCGCGCGAATCACGCTCCAATCCGCCGAGCCGCTGTAGCCCTGCATGCGCGTGCGTGGATGCACGGCAATGGCTTCAATGCCCACTTGCTCCGCCATGCGCGCCACGTCCACCGCAACGATATTATTTTCGTCCCAGCCCGAACGGATCTTGATCGTCAGCGGAATGGCGACGGCGGCGCGCACCGCGCGCAACAATTTTTCCAGATGCACCAGATCGCGCAGCAATCCCGAGCCGCCGCACTTCACCACTTTTTTCACCGGGCAGCCCAGGTTGATGTCCACCTGATCGAACCCCAGATCTTCGGTAAGCGCGGCCGCGGAAGCCATCACTTGCGGATCGGAGCCGAAAATCTGCGCGGCGATGGGATGCTCGTCGGCATCGAAGTACAAATAATGGAGCGTGCGCGCGGAATTGCGCGTCAGCCCTTCGGCGCTGGTGAATTCCGTCATGATCAGGCCGCAGGAGCCGAGCGAGCGGATCACGCCGCGAAATACCGTGTCCGTAACCCCGGCCATCGGCGCGAGGATCGTCGCCGGGCGGATCACGTTGTCGCGAATTTTCAGTTCAGCGGGAATCATGATTTCAGCCAATCATTCCTTCCGTGTCACAAGCAAAGCGCGAACGAAAAGAGCCGGCGAGACGCCGGCGCTACGGACGGGAACCATCGCGCTTCTTCGCCGCAACCAATTCTTCGGCATCGTCGCCATCCGAACCCGCTGCGGCAGCAGCAGCCCGCGCACGCGGTGAATCGCCAGTGAGTTGCGCGAGCAACGCTTCCTTTGAGCCGCCGAAAAAATTCTCGATCACCTGACCCAGCGCCTGCGTGCGCGCTTCTTCGGCACTCAAGTGCGGGCTGTACATATACGCGCGGCCGACTTTTCGGCGCTCCACGACACCTTTGCGCGCGAGGCGATCCATGATGGTCATGATCGTGGTGTAAGCGCGTGGGCGTCGCACAGCCAGACTGTCGCGAATTTCGCGCACCGTGCCCTGCCCCATGGGCCAGAGCGTGTTCATGCAATCCAGCTCCAGCGGCGCCAGGTCCAGCAGCGCGCGGCGCGGCGGCGGAATTCGCGTGTTGAGCTCAGCCATGAATGTTCGCACCCGCGCTCAAGTTCACTGCGCGCCGCCGGTGTTGCGCGGCGCGCCAGGCGCAGTCCGCTGCGAAGAGCTTTCCGCAGCAGCCTCCGCCGAGCGTCCGGCATCCTCGCCGGCCAAAAATTTGTCAGTGCGCAAAAGCGCGCGATGCAGCGCCGGATTTCGCTCGGTCCATTCGTCGCCGCCTGACGCGCCTTCCAGCGTCGCGCGCATCGCCGCCATTTTCGAATCCATGTCGTCCAGAAAATGTAGCGCGATCGCTTCGCGCGTTTGCGGCAAGGAAGGCGAGCCAAATTCGTACGTGCCGTGGTGGCTCAGAATCAAATGTTCGATCAAGATTGCGAGCGGCTCCGGAAAACCGGGGATCGCCTTGATCTTCTCGCGCACCAGCAGCGTGCCAATCGTAATGTGGCCTAGCAGGCGGCCCGCGGTGGTGTAATTCGTCGCGCGCTCGTACCTGAGTTCGTCAATTTTGCCGATGTCGTGCAGCACGATGCCCGCCAGCAGCACATCGGCGTCCAACTCGGGATAGTGCGCCGTGACGGTGCGCCCCAGGCCGATCAGGCTGACGGTGTGCTCCAGCAATCCGCCGACAAAGGCGTGATGCATGCTCATCGCCGCGGGCGCGCGCTTCAGTTTCGGGACGATCGCCGGATCGTTCACTACGCTTTCGAGAAGCTTTTTGATCCAGGGATTCTTGACCGCAGCGACGGCCGCGCCTAGGTCGGCATACAATTTCTCGACGTCGTGCTTCGTGTGCGCAAGAAAGTCAGAAAGATCGTAATCGCGCGCGGCCGCCGGAACGATCTGCTCCAGGGTCATTTCTTTCTGGCCGTTGTACAGCTTGACGCGGCCGCGAATCTGTACCACGTCGTCCGCTTCGAAAGTTTTCGCCAGCGCCTCGAAGTTGTCCCACATTTTCGCGGGAATCGAGCCGGTACGGTCGCGCAGCGCCAGCTCCAGCCAGGATTTCCCAGTGCGCTGCGATGTGCGGATTTCTTTCACGCCGACGAGAAACAACGATGTGATGGCTTGTCCGTCCTGCAGGCCGGAAACGTAATGCGATTTCATTGACCGTTGACTTTAGGCAGCGGCAGCTTTTTCTTTTCTTTCTTTTTCGCCGCCACGTCGGGCGTCGGCTGCACTTCCGTGATCACGCTGGCTCCGGCCACCGCGGCGGTGTCCGTGTAGCCCGGCTTCACCATCACGTAACTTTCCGTGCGCAGTGTCCCCAGGTAATCGCGCATCTGCGGCTGCATTTTCTGCATGTACAGGCGGTTCATGATTTCGTTTTCCACTTTGGCTTGCGGCTGCAAACCGGCCTGATAGTGATTTTCGACCTTCAGCACTTCGAATCCGGTCTTGGTCTGGATCACGTCGGTGATTTGGCCCTTCTCCATTTTGAAGACAACTTCTTCCAGCTGCGGCGCCAGTTCGCTTTGTTTGAATGTGCCTAGGTCACCGCCGTCTTTCGCGGTGCTGCCTTCGGAATAGCGCTTGGCAATTTCGTTGAAGTCGTCGCCCTTCATCACGCGATTGCGCAAATCCTCCGCCTTCTTCTGCACGGATTCGATCTCTTCCGGGCTCTTGCCTTCGGTGCTCAGAAAGATTTCCGACAGCATCACCTGCTCGGGTCGCGTGAATTCCTGCGGGTGCGCGTCGTAATACTTTTTCACTTCGTCGTTCCCAATGTTGATGTGCGAACCGACTTCCCTGCGCACCACTTCCTGTGTGAGCAGCCCATTGCGGATGGTCGTCTTGTAATCTTCCCAAGCTAAGCCGGAGCCTTCCACGGCCTTCTCGAGATCTTCAAGACTGGCCAACCCGTTCTGCTTACGCACATCATCCAGGCGCTTGATCACGTCGGACTCGACGCTGATGCCCATATCCTTCGCGCGCTGCACCATCAGCGACTGGTCAATCAGCCCGCGCAGCAAATCCTTCTGCTGCTCCTTGAACTCCGCGAAGAGCTTCTCCTGCGGGCAGCCTTGGCAATCGTGCGCCACTTCTTCGCGCAATTGCTCTTCGGCCTTTTGATAGTCGGACATGGTGATCACGTCGTTGTTCACGCGCGCGATTATCTCTTCAACCACCAACGACTTGGTCTGCGCACGCGCCCCGTAAGGAACCAGCGCCGCGCCCGCGATCAGGGTACCGGTGAGAATCCAGACAGATGCAAAATTGCGATTTTTCATGGGGTTCACCCGCCTCAAATTTTAGCCCTACGATTGTAGTTGTAGCAATACGTTTCTCGTTGCACCCATCGGACCTCCCTGGATGCTCTTCCAGTCCAGCCACAGCACTCCCGAGGGGTCCAGACGCATGCCTCTGCGTTTGCGCAGCAATTTCACCACGCGGTCAGGCCCTAGCGGCGTGTCGTCGTAGAACTTGATGGCCACCTGGTCGCCCTTACGGTCGATCGTCGCCACTAACAGGTTCTCCGCCAGCGCCTTGAGCACGGCATAATCCAGCAGGTTCTCCACCGACGGCGGCGGTGGGCCGAAGCGGTCTTCCAACTCCTGCCGCACCTCCGCCCGGTCGGCATCGCTCGTGACGCTGGCGATGCGCTTGTAAATTCGCAGGCGCAGGTTCTCGCTATCAATATACTCAGGCGGGATGCGGATTTCCTGTCCCAGGTTCAGTGTGGCCCGGCGTTCGGGAGCCAGCGCGTCGCCTTTGCGCTCGGCGACGGCGCGCTCCATCATCTGGCAGTACATGTCGAACCCGACCGCCTCGATGTGGCCGTGCTGTTCGCGCCCCAGCAAATTCCCCGCCCCGCGCAACTCCAGGTCGAGCGCGGCGATACGGAAGCCCGCGCCCAGGTCGCTGAATTCTTTCAGCGCCGCCAGTCGCTGCCGCGCGATCGTGGTCAGCGTCATGTCCGGCGGCACCAGCAAGTACGCGTAGGCGCGCTGGTTCGAGCGCCCCACGCGGCCTCTTAATTGATACAGCTCCGACAGTCCCATGCGATCGGCGCGATTGATCACGATGGTGTTCGCGCGCGGGATGTCCAGGCCGTTCTCGATGATGGTGGTCGAGACCAGCACGTCCGCTTCGTCGCGAATGAATTGCAGCATTACTTTTTCCAGCTCGGCTTCGCGCATCTGGCCGTGCCCCACGACTACGCGTGCCTTGGGCACCAGGCGTTTGATCATCGCCGCCAGCGAAATTATGGATTCGACGCGGTTATGCACGAAGAAAACCTGGCCATCTCGCGCCAGCTCTTCTTCAATCACGCGCTGCACTAGCGTCTCGCTGAAAGGCGCGACGGTAGTCTGAATCGCCAGCCGGTCTTTGGGCGGCGTTTCGATCACGCTCATATCGCGCAGACCCACCAGCGACATGTGCAGCGTGCGCGGAATGGGCGTCGCGGACATGGTCAGTACGTCCACGTTTTTGCGCATTTCCTTCAAGCGTTCCTTGTGCGCCACGCCGAAGCGCTGCTCTTCGTCCACCACCAGCAGGCCGAGGTCCTGAAACTTCACGTCCTTGGAAAGGATGCGATGCGTGCCGATGAGGATGTCCACTTTGCCGGCTTCCACTTCTTCCAGCACTTTCTTCTGCTCTTTTTCCGTGCGGAACCGGCTGATCATTTCCACGCGCACTGGAAACGCGGCGAACCGGCGCTTGAAAGTCTGGTAATGCTGGAACGCCAGCACGGTGGTCGGAGCGAGTACCGCCACCTGTTTCGAATCCGCGATGGCTTTGAACGCCGCGCGCATCGCCACTTCCGTCTTGCCATAGCCAACGTCGCCGCACAGCAGCCGGTCCATTGGCAGATTCGATTCCATGTCGCGCTTCACGTCTTCGATCGCGCGCTGCTGGTCCGCGGTTTCTTCGAACTCGAACGCGTCGTCGAACTCGTGCGTCCAATTGGTATCCGGTGGAAACGGATGCCCCACCGCCATTTTTCGCTCGGCGTAAAGTTCCAGAAGCCGCTCCGCCATGTCGCTGACGGATTTTTTCACGCGCGACTTGCGCGCTTCCCACACCGTAGTGCCCAGGCGGTCGAGCTGCGGCTCGACGCCGCCGAGGGACGTGTACTTCTGAATCAGGTCCAGACGCGCGAGCGGCACGTAAAGCTTCGCGTCGCCCGCGTAACGCAACAGCATGAACTCGCCGTTTGCGCCTTCCATGGCCACTTGGCGCAGGCCTTCGAATTGGCCGATGCCGTGATCCACGTGCACCACGTAATCGCCGGGTTTCAGATCGCTGAAGTCGCTGAAGAAACTCGCGGTCTTGGGCCGCGCGCGCGAACGTTGTGAAGGCGGCGCTTGCGTTTCGAACAAGTCAGCATTGCCGTAGAGCACAACCTTCGCGTCTGTGAAGACCACGCCTTCGGAAAGCGGCGCCTTCGTGAGCAGCATCGCCGAGCCCGGCGCATTGCTGCCTTCTTCGGCGAGGCGCGTCACCGTGGCGTTTTCTTCCAGCTCGCCCATGCGGTAGGGCAATTCAAATTCGTGGCAGATGTCCGCGAAACGCTCCAGCTCTCCGGTGCTGGCGGCGGAGACCATCACGTTTTCGCCTGCCGTAATACGGTTGCGGGCTTCCGCGATGAACGCCGCGACATTTCCGTGATAGCGCGTAGTCGGTTGCGTGTGCAGCGTGCGGGTTGCCCCTGCTCCGTCGTGCCCCGCTGCGGAAGTCCCGTTGTCGGATTCCGCCGCCTCAACCGCGAGATGCTCAATCGCCAGGCGCGGCGCCATCTGCAACGCCAGGTTCCACTCCTCGTCATCTAAAATAAATTTGTCAGGCGGTTCCGCCAGGGGATCTTCCACCGCGTCAAACGCTTCAGCTAGCTGCGCGCGATATTTTTCGATGGAAGCAGCCAGCAACGAAGGTTCATCCGCAATAATCAACGGCTCGACGGTGAGATCAAATAAAGTGGACTTGCGATTCTCGCGTAGCGCTTCGCGAAATTCCCATCCCGGATAAAAACCCCCGGGCGCCGCATCATCTTCCCGCCCGGACGCAACGGAAACCCGCGCCCGCTCCAGCACCTCGGCGCGCCGCGGATATTCCGTCAGCGGCAACAGCGTCGCGCGCTCCACGGGATTCGTGGAACGCTGCGTGTTGGGATCGAACGCGCGAATGGATTCGATGGTCTCGCCGAGCAGCTCGACGCGCACTGGCTGCGGCGATTCCGGCGAGTAAATATCAATGATCCCGCCGCGCACCGCGAACTGCCCCGGCATTTCGCAAGTGATCTGCTTGTCGTATCCCGCGCTCGAGAGGAAATCAATCAGCTCCTGATGCGGAATGGATTCGTCGCGCGCGATGGTGCGCGCCAGTTGCGAGTAAAATTCGCGGTCGCGCATACGCCATACCGCGGCCTGCACTGGCACAATCAGCAAATCTGCATCACCCGTAGCGAAACGCCACAGCGCCACGGCACGGTCTTCAGAAATTTCCGCATGCGGCGAACGATTTTCGTAGGGCAGCACTTCGTGCGCCGGCAAATGCGCCACCCGCCGCCCGGGCTTGCCGGTCACGGCGCGATAAAAGTAGCGCACCGGCTCGAGCAGAGCTTCGGCGCGTTGATTGGTATCCACCAGCAGCACGGTTGGCCGGCCCAATGCCGCAAAAGCCAGCGGAATCAGCAGCGCTTTCGCGGAATCGGTGAGGCCGGCCAGGCGCACTTCGCCGCCACTGCGCCGCAGCGCCTCGAATGTCTCCTCGACGACTGGGCGCCGTACCACCCGCGCGAGAAGCTCGCTGACCAAAGGAAGAATCATGCGTGAAGTTGTGAAATGCGTTCGACCAGCCGGGAGGTTGAATAGCCGGGTTCGAGCGGCAGGCGAACTACTTGCCCGCCCGCTGCTGTTACGGCGTCGTCATCCGCGTATGCGTTTTCGCTTGAACCTGCTTCGCCGCCTTGCGCCAGCACATCCGGCGCGAGTCGCACGATGAATTCGCCTGCGGTGGGCTCGTCGAAGATGGCGACGAAGTCCACAGCCGCGAGTGCCGCGAGAATCTCAGCGCGTTCAGCTTGCGGCGTAATGGGCCGGGCGGGAAATTTTCCTGCAAGTGCGGGAGCCGGTGCTGGGCCTGGAGCGCCAATAAGCTTATCGCCCTGTTCCGCCGCCACCCGCACGCTTTCGTCGCTTTGCAGCGCTACTATCAATATTTCGCCCAGAGCGCGCGCCTGTTCCAGTAAACGGACGTGCCCGGGATGCAGCAGGTCAAACGCCCCGGCCACGCACACCACGCGCTTTCCGTTGCGTTTCCACTCCTGACGTTGGAGAATCAATTCGGATTGCGAGACCACTGCCAATTGCCCATTCCTCGATCCGCCCAGGCGGAAAAACACACCATTCTACCATGTCGCCCGCAAATGCCGCGGAGCGCCCAGTGAAGATCCGGCAAATCATTCTCGCGATCGTCGGCGTGGTATTTCTCGCGCTCGGCTCGCTCTGGATTCGCGTCGCGGAACTGCCGAAGCAGGAACTCTGGCTCGACGCAGGCGGCTGCCACACGCCAATGACCGTCCTCGACCCGCCTGCAGATGTAAAACCCGCCGGCAGCGTGGTCCTTCTGCACGGGCTTGCAGCCAATCGCCGATTGATGATGTATCTCGCCGAAGACTTCGGCGGCCACGGTTTCCGCGCGTACGCGATTGACCTGCCTGGCCACGGCGAGAGCCGCGACGCATTCTCGTTCGCGCACGCACAGGATTGCGCCGCAGCCGCCGTCGAATCGCTCATTCACAGTGGCCAGCTCGACCCGAAAACCACGATTTTGCTGGGACACTCGATGGGCGCGGCAATTGCCATACGCATGGCCGATCGCGATCCTGTCGCCGCTACCATTGCGCTTTCGCCTGCGCCGATGAGCACGCCGCAGCGCATGCCCGCAAATTTGCTGGTGTTCAGCGCCAGCGCGGATTTGGGCATGCTGAAACGCGTGGCGCAAAGTTTGTCTGGCGCAGCCGGCGGCGAGCGAACCGCGCCGGAGGATTTTGTGCAGCAGCGCGCGTTCGAGCTGCGCCGGCTGCCGCGCTCGACTCACACCAGCCTGCTGTCCGACCGCCGCGTGGCACACGATTCCGAAAAGTGGGCCATGCAAGCGCTGTTTCCAGAAATCGCCTCCGACCCTTACACACTCACGCTGAATCTCGACCTCGCCACCTTCGGGACTTACGGCCAAGGGCGCAGGCGCCTCGCCGGCGGTATTTTGGGATTCCTGGGCATCCTCCTGGCGTTTCCGCTGGCGGCAAGCTTGGCCGCAAAATTGGCCGCGACGTCCGCCGCAACAGACGCTGCAGCATCGCCAGATGAATCGTCGCATGTTGAATCACCGGGCAATCATCCGTCCAAGCGCCTGCTGCTCGCCGAAGGTGGGCTGTGCGCGATGTTCGGCGTCCTGCTGCTAGTCCTCGGTGTGCCGCTGAAATTCCTGCACCTCTATACCGGGGCGTACCTTGCGTCGCTGCTACTAATCGTCGGCATCCTGCTGCTGATTTTTAATTTCGGTTTCGCGATGGAATATGCATCGCTGCACATCAAACCGCTAGCGGTCGCCGCGATCCTCGGCTTCGCCACATTCCTCGCCATCGGCGCATGGCTGAACTGGCAGCTCGACGACGCGTGGCTGAACGCCCCGCGCTGGCTGCGCTTCGCGGGCCTACTGCCAGTAACCTGGATATATTCGTTCGCTGAAGAAGTCGTGCTCGGTCCAGTACACCACGGCCTGGAACGCGCCGTACGCTTCACAATTTTCCTTCTGCTGCGCATGGAATTATTTCTCGCCTGCACGCTCGCCTGGTATTTTTTCGCCAGCGGACAGGTGCTCATCCCCCTCCTCTTCGCGTACCTTGCGCTATTTTCCATCCTGCAACAGCTCGCTACCGATGCGTTACGGTCTCGCATCGGCTCCGCCACAGCCGCGGCATTATTTGGTGCTATACTCGCTTCCTGGTTCATTGCCTCCGTTTTCCCTCTAACTTGAGCCAGGTCACAGCAGGGGACATGAAAGAAATAGCGATTGTCGGTGGCGGTCCTGCCGGTGCGCTTTGTGGCGAACGTCTAGCCAGCGCCGGTTTTCAGGTGACGATTTACGACGAGCGCCTCGTATGGGAAAAACCCTGCGGCGGCGGCTTGACTCATAAAGCCATCGAAGCCTATCCCTTCCTACTCGATTCTCCTCAGCCGAAAAAAATTGTGCGCAAGGCGGAACTCATTTCCAGCAGCGGCCACCGCGCGCAATTCGAAATGAACCATCCCATCGTGATCTACGCGCGCAAGGTGCTTAACGGCCTGCTGCTCGATCGCGCCATCGCCGCCGGATGCACCGCAGTCTGCTCGCGCGTCACGAACGTGAAAACCTACGGCCCGCGCGTCAGTCTGATGGCCGGAGGCGAAGAGCGCTTCTCGGATTTTATTGTGCTGGCTGGCGGCGCGCGCAATCAGTTGCTGCCGGAAACCACCGCGCTCGGCTCGAAAGATCTGGAAGTCACGCTCGGATATTTCGTCCCCACCGAAGAAGACATCATCAAAATCAAATTCCTGAAGCAGTTTGAAGGTTACCTGTGGTCTTTCCCGCGCGCCGATCATCTTTCCGTGGGCATCTGCGCGAAGATGGGCCAGACTTCGACCCCGGTGCTGCGCGGCCATCTGGATGCGTTCTTCGAAGAGGAAAAAATTCCCCGCGCCGGCGCGCAGTTTTACAGCCACGTGCTCCCTTCGCCGCAGGCCAAGACAATCCGCAGCCGCAAAATCATGGGCCGCAACTGGGCCATGGCCGGAGATGCGGCCGCAACCGTTGATCCCATCACAGGCGAGGGCCTTTATTATGCCTTGCGCTCGGGTGATTTGCTCGCGCAAGCAATCGCGGCGGGCCAGCCCGAACTTTATCCCGAACAATTGCGCGCCGCTTTTTCAGCGGACCTGGAATTCGCCGCCAACATCGCCAAGAAGGTTTTCCGCGGCACTTTCCTGGGCGGCGCCATCACCACGCGCATGGTGCAACTGCTGAATTATTCGCCCGCGTTTCGCGATCTGATTCGCGACGTCTTCAGCGGCTCGCAGGATTATCGCAGCCTCAAGCGCCGCCTGTGGAATCAGTTGGGCATCACCGTCGCGGAATTCACGCGCAGTATTCTCGATCCGCGCACCATCGCGTGTGCGCGAGCTTCCGCGCCGTCGCCCGGCGACAATCGCGAACCTTAGCGATGAAGCGCACTGCCAAGTCACGCAAACGCGGCGCTCGTACCGCAAAGAAAGCAAAACGCACCAAGTTTTCGCACGCAGCACCCGCCGGAATGCCGCGCATCGGGCTGGAATCCGCCGTGCAGTGCATGGTCCCGCGCGAATGGACCATCGCCGCATTCGATCCTCGCCTTCCCGCCGTGCTCTCGACCCCAGCCATGATCGGCATGATGGAAGTCGCAGCAGCGCAGGCCGTGCAACCGGAGCTGCCTGCTGGCGCGATTACGGTGGGCACGCGAATTGAAGTGGATCATCTGAAGGCGGTAACAGAAGGCGCTACCGTGCGCGCCGCCGCGCGCTTGGTCGGCTATCAGGGCCGCTTCCTGGTCTTCGAGGTGGATGCCCGCTCCGGCGATTTGATTCTCGGCCGCGGCAAAGTTTTCCGCGCCATGATCGAACCGCAGACGTTCAACGCTCGTGCCTCCGCGCGGCAAGAATCGTAGCAGCTCGCCTGCTCGTTCGTTTGTCCGACTAGCCGTTTGCGACGCATCCGTACGAAAATCCTTCGGTTGAGCGACGCTGCTCGCCGTGCTAACCTTTCGTCTGCGTCAGACGCTCGAGTGGCGGAACTGGCAGACGCGCCGGACTCAAAATCCGGTGGCCGCAAGGCCGTGTGGGTTCGATTCCCTCCTCGAGCACCATTTGTATTCGTGGCGCGAGCCATTCGCGCGCGACCCGATTCTCTCCTCCAGGGAGAACGTCATGAAGAACTCCTCGCCTGAAAGTGAAAATCAAAAAGAGAATAATGAAGGCCTGACGCGCCGCAAGTTTCTTGAAACGACGGTCGGCAGCACCGTCGCATCGGCGATGGCGGGCAGTCTATTACCGAGTGCACACGCGCACTCGGATGCACATGTCGCGGCTGCTGACGCGAAGAATGGCATCCCCTACCGCACGCTCGGCAACACCGGCGAAAAAGTTTCCTCCGTCGGCCTGGGCGGATATCACATCGGCATGCAGAGCGAAGAGCAGGAAAGCATTCGCATCATTCGCACCGCGCTCGATGAGGGCATCAATTTCCTGGACAACTGCTGGGACTACAACGGCGGCACCAGCGAAATCCGCATGGGCAAAGCGCTGCAGGATGGCTATCGCCAAAAAGCATTCCTGATGACCAAAATTGACAGCCACACTAAGCAAGGCGCCACCAGCCAAATCAATGAATCGCTCAGCCGCCTGCAGACTGATCACATCGATCTTCTACAATTCCATGAAGTAATTCGCGACACCGACTCCGAAGCCATTTTTGCGCCCAACGGCGCGCTGGAAGCAGCCGTCGCCGCCAAACAGCAGGGCAAAATTCGCTACATCGGATTCACCGGCCACAAAAGCCCGCAGATCCATCTGAAAATGTTGAACACCGCATCCGCGCACAAGTTCACTTTCAATTCCGTGCAGATGCCGCTGAATTTGATGGACGCGCATTACGACAGCTTCGAAAAACTAGTGCTGCCCGTGCTGTTGGCGCACAATATCGGCGTCCTGGGCATGAAACCGATGGGTGATGGCTTGATACTGCGGAGCAAGACAGCAGAGCCGGTCGAATGCCTACAATACGCGCTGAACTTGCCAACGAGCGTGGTTATCACTGGCTGCGACTCGGTAGCCATTCTGCAGCAGGCGTTGCAAACTGCGCGCACGTTCCGTCCGCTAAGCCACGAACAGGTTGCCACGCTGCTCGCGAAAACCGAAAAAGCCGCGCAGAACGGCGAGCACGAGCTGTACAAAACCGCGCACAACTTCGACGGCACAATTCAAAATCCGCAGTGGCTCGATTAGGGTCGTGAACCACTGATGATAGATGTCATTCCGATCCCGCGAATGTGGGAGAGGAATATGCTTTTCGCGTGAATGCCCGCCAGAACAACGACTCCGTGCGCTAACTTCCGCCCCCACCGCGAATCAAACGAATCGCTTCCGGCAACGCTGCAGCTTCCGCTTGCGCGCCGCCGCCCGAACCACGCGCCGCGGCGCCGTTCGCATCCTGCGCGTCCCCGGATCCATCGCCGCCCTCGCCAGGCGCGAGAAACAAATTCGATTCCAGCCCGTGCTGCTTCGTGTAGAGATCAAAATAGCGCCCACGCGCCGCGTACAACGACGCGTGCGTGCCGCGCTCGATAATTCGCCCGGCCTCCAGCACCAGAATCTGGTCCGCGCGCCGCACCGTGGATAGCCGGTGCGCGATAACAAAAGTAGTGCGTCCGCGCATCAGGTAGCGCAAGCCTTCCTGAATGAACGCTTCCGATTCGGAATCCAAGCTCGAGGTCGCTTCGTCCAGAATCAGAATGCGCGGATCCGCCAGAATCGCGCGCGCAATGGAAACGCGTTGACGCTGACCGCCGGAAAGTTTTACGCCTCGCTCGCCTACTACGGTGTCGTACTTGTTCTCGAATCCTTCCGCAAATTCATCCACGCGCGCGATGCGGCAAGCCGCCAAAATCTCCTCTTCCGTAGCGTTCGGCCGCGAGAACCCCACGTTCTCGCGAATCGAGCCGTCGAAAAGAAATGTTTCCTGCAGCACCACGCCCAGTTGCGTGCGATAGGAATCCAGGCGCACTTTCGCCAAATCCACGCCATCCACCAGCACGCGCCCGTTCGTCGGCACATAAAAAGCCGCGATCAATCCAATCACCGTGGATTTTCCCGCGCCGGACGGACCCACCAGCGCCGTCACCGTTCCCGGCTGCGAGTTAAACGCGATCTCGTGCAAAACTTCCTTGCCCGTGTCGTAGGAAAAACTCACGTCCTCGAAAACCACTTCTCCGCGAATACGTTCGAGCGATTCGCGGCGATTGGGATCTTCGTCTTCCGGATTTTCGTTGAGCACTTCGCGTGTGCGCTCCAGGCCCGCCAGAGCTTCGGTGATCTGCGGCCCGATCGCCACGATCTGGAAAACCGGCGCGATCAGAAATCCCAGGAACAATGTGTACGAAAAGAAAGTACCGGGGGTCATGGTCCCAGCGAGAATCTGCCGCGCACCCAGGAACATAATCATTGCGCTGACAATGCCCATCAGGCTGGTGGCCGAAAGGCTCATCAACGAAGTCGCCGTGAGCGTTTGCAGCACGTTGTCCAGCAGCCGCTGCACTCCCGCTCCAAAAACCTTTTCCTCGCGCGCTTCAGCGTGGTAGCCCTTCACCACGCGCACGCCGCCGATGGACTCCGTCAGCCGTCCCGTCACTTCCGCATTGATTTTCGGCCGCGCGCGAAAAATCGGGCGAATCGTTTTGAACGCCCGGTTCAGCGTCACGCCAAAAATAAAAAGTACGACGAACGCCACCGCCGTCATGCTCACGCTAGTGCGCAGCAGGTACACCATGGCGAACACCGCCGTCAGGATTCCGCCCGCGAACTCCACCAGACCCGTGCCGATCAGGTTGCGCACTCCTTCCACGTCGCTCATGATCCGCGAGATCAGCACACCAGTTTTGTTCGCGTCGTAGAACGACACGGGCAGTCGCCCGATGTGCGCCTGCACTTTTTCGCGCAACTCGGAAATCATGCGCCAGGAGGATTTCGATAGCAGCTGCGTAAGTGCATAGGATGTGAGGCCCTGAATCACCGTGGCAGTTACCACCACCAGGACAATCACCGGCAGCAGGCGCGCTTGGCGTTTCAGAATTACGTCGTCGAGGAAATATTTCGTGGACGCCGGCAGCACCAAGCCGGACACCCGGTTGATCACCATCAGCCCAAAGCCAATAGCCAGCACTCCGCGCCGCGGCTTGATCAGCGCCAGAACGTCGGGCAGCAGCTTCCAGTCGAATTTCGCCTTCGCCGGCTTGCCGTCGCCGCTATTCTTTTTTTCCTGGCGCTCCATGCGGTTGCCCATGCGTTCGACGCCGGGACTGGTTTGTCTTCCGAGCATTCCTCACTATACCTTGAAACCCGCGCGCACCACCGTCGCGGAACGCGGCTGAGTTCCCTGCCAAGAAATTGAGATAATGTCCGTACGCCTTCAGATGCTGGCGACAGTCGCTGCGATACAACTTTCGCGCGGGGCCTCGGCGTCCTCCCATGCCGCCGCGCGACCGTCATCCGATCGGTAGGGGCGCTGCTTGTGAATCGCCCTGCAGGACGATTCATCCTGAGATCCCGCGGTGCGGGATCGAAGGGCTGCGCCCAAGCTTGCCCGGGCGTTCACATTTTGGCAGATTCGTAGTGGCACGCCGTGTCGAAGAGCCGCCGAAATTGCGCCGCAGTTGTCCCGCCCCAGCACGGGTGATAGACTTCCCGCATGGCCAAGAAAAAACCAGCAACCAAAAAGAAATCCGCCAAGAAGCCAGCGAGCGCAAAAAAGAAAATAATTGCCAAGAAGAAGAGCGCGCCGAAGAAAACCGCGCCAAAGAAGAAGCCAGTTCGTCGCAAGAAGAAATCCGCCCGCCGCTCACCCGCCGAAATCTCGAATCCCATCTTCTCACCCAGCGGTCGAGGCTTAGGTCCCAGCGCCGGCGGACAATCCGGCGACAATCAAGGCCTCTCGCGCAAGGAATTCGCGGGTTCGGAAAGCGTGGAAGAATTAGCCGAGGAAGGACAGGACTACGAAGCTGAAGTCGTCAGCGGCGTGCAAAATGCCCGTGATCCCGACCAAGGCGAAGTAACCACGAAAGAAGTTCCCGAAGACGACGTACCCACCGAATACGACGAACAGTAACGAACCCGCAATCGTTCACACCACGCGTGCAATAACAGAAAGATAGCTTCGGCGCTCGACCCAGGACCACTGACGATCCTGGGTCGCCCGCAGTCCTGGGTCGAGTCACACGAAGTCATGCATCGCCGCGTGGTTTGCGTCGAGCCACTCCCATGCGCTCTAACGTCCGCCTGCGGTATGGCTTTTCGCCCGTTCGCGGCGCTCCTCGCCGGACGTTTCATCCGGGTCACGAATATTCCGCGTGGGTTGGTCGGGCAGTGTCCTCATGAACGCGTCTACCTCCTCCGAGGCTTTCTCCCTGGCGACGCCGTAGCGTTCCTCTATGCGCCCAATCAGCTTGTCGCGCTTGCCGCCGATCACTTGCAGGTCGTCGTCGGTCAAATGTCCCCATTTTTCGCGCACCTGCCCCTTATACTGCTTCCACTTCCCTTCCAATTGTTCGAAGTTCATTGATGGTCTTCCCCTTTGCGACCGGATTCGCACTCGCTCGCCCCCGCGAGCCGCTTCCGATGATCGCGTTGGAACGTCCGTAGCAGACCAACGCAATGCGCTTGCCAGCGCGGGGGCCAATCTCGAAGTTGAGCCGAGAGAGCGACATCCGCCGCACCGTTGGCCTGCCGCGCGCGCACAGGGCCCGCCTGCCACCGTGTAAATTTGCTGCGGTTTCGCCCTATTTTCCCCGGCGCACGCCAGCCCCCAAGGACTCGGGCTATGCATCCGAGCCCGCCCCACGCGCCTAGCCCCATCTAGGTAAAGCCCGAATCTTCGCCGCGCCTTCGTCCGTACAAATTGTCAGAAGATTGTCACATCCGTTTGGCGCGGGTAACCTCGATTGCTACTATTGCATCTGCTACATATGCGTTGAGGCATGATTTGAACTTTTTCACTTTAATTACACATCAAAAACTCGCTGCTCGGGTTGGCTCCTAGCAAGCGAAAAAATTCGCCGGTGCGGTTCGGCCGGTGGGCTTTTCGGCCGAAGAAAACACGGAGCTGAAAGCACGAATCGCCGTTCACACATCTCGTGCGAAGGGACAAGCCGATGAAAAAGCATGCGCGTTTGGCAGGCATACTGGCCGTAGCCGGAGCCTTGGGGATGGCGGCCTGCGGCGGCGGGGGTGGGTCGAGTACCCCGATCACCCTAAGCATTTCGGCAAACGCCAACAGCTTGGAAACGTTTCAGACCGTACAATTCACCGCCACCGTAACGGGCACATCGAATACCGCCGTCACCTGGCAACTAAGCTGCACCGCCGCGGGTTCGGTTTGCGGCTCGCTCTCCTCAACCGGACTATACACTGCGCCGAATACGGTGCCGACCGTCGCAACCGCGACGAGTACCGACCCAGCGATGGTCACCGTCACCGCAATTTCGCAGGCCAACGCTTCTGTTTCTCAGTCGGTTCAATTCCAGCAGGTCTTTTCGCTTAACCAACAAGCGCTGACCATGCCGGCACAGCTCGGCTCGTCCGGGTCGAATGTGGACGCTAACTGCGCTACCCCCGCGCCTGGATTTTGCTTCGGCGGCACTTTGGGGTCATTGCTGACAAACAACGCTACTCCGCCTGCGGTGGTTATCCTGTCCAACAATCACGTTTTGGGTCTAAGCGACGGCGGCGCCGTCGGACAAAACGTGACGCAACCTGGCATTATCGAAACGAACTGCTCGCTCACCGGAACGACCGTCGTCGCGAATGTATCGACAATCATTAACCTCCAAACACAATCGGCTCCGCACGTGGATGTCACCACGGCGCAGATCATCGCTGGAGAAGTTGATGCGACTGGAAGTATTTTGGAATTGGGCGCGCTGAATGGCTCCGACGTGCCGCAGCCCGCTCCTCCTGCAGGCGGGTCGGGAATCACGACGGCGCCGTTGAAATTGTTGGCGAAAAGCGGACGCACCACCGGCCTTACCTGTGCGGCGGTGGATAGCGTTGGCACCACCATGGGCATTAGCGTCGGGTACACCGTGGGCTGCAGTACGACTTCGTTCTCCGTCATCTACGACGACGAAGTCGTCGTCGCGAACATGTCCAACGGCCAAAGCTTCATCGGCGACGGAGATTCCGGCTCGCTGGCCGTGGACGCACTGACCGCAGAGCCAGTCGCTCTGATGTTCGCCGGCAGCGACACGGACGCGGTTGGAAATCCTGTCGCCGACGTCCTCAACGCGCTGCACACCAGCACCGGCCACACCTACACATTCGTCGGCGGCGCGCAACACACGGTACCCGGATGCTCGTTGCCCGGGCTCAGCTCGGTAAAAGTGACGCCGCAATCCGCCGCCGCTCTTCCCGCCAGCGAAGCGCACCGCGCCCAAACAGCCGGTATCAACAACGGCACCCAAATCATGAATACGCCTGGCGTCTCGGCCTTCGGACAAGGCGGCAGCCTCGACGCGCCAAACGAGCCGGCGGTGATGATCTTCGTCGCGCCCGGCGCATCCCACACCGGCATTCCCGCGACGGTCGACGGCGTACGCACACGCCTCATCGAATCGAATTCCGCATCTGTGCGCGGCGCGCTAAGCCCCCAGCAAAGCGCGCAGCTCGGATCGCAATCGGAGCAGGCGCAAGCGATTGAAATCCCCGCCAGCGCCATCGAGCAAACCAAATCCGTGAAAGAGCAGCACGTAATGGAACTGATGAGCGATCCCGCGGTAGTAGGCGTGGGCGTCAGTGCCAGCCTCGATAGCCCCGGCGATCCGGCCTTGATGATCTACGTACTGAAAGGCAAAACGCACAACGCGATTCCCGCGAGCATAGACGGCGTGCGCACCCGCATCAAGGAAACCAGCCCATTCCGCGCCAACGTCGCCCATCCGGCGAAGTCCACCACCACCGCGGCTGGCTGCCACGTGCCGAAAAGCGCCCCAGCGACCACGCTGACCGCCGCTCCCGCATCGCTGCAGCCAAGCGCGCCAAGTCCCAGCGTCCAACCGATCGCTCTCACAACGACGCAGCGCTAGCGCGTCCAAACAAACAAAGATCGTCATCCTGCCTGCCCTGAGTGATGTTGCGAAGGGAGGCCGGCGCCCTTGCCTCAGGCCGGCCGAAGGATCTCTCCCATGCGCAACCCTCACTCCAAACATTCGCAGTTGCTTTTCCCAGCCCAGCACATCTATAAGAGGGTGAAGCCAGGCCCACCGACGGAGGTCAATGCCATGAAAATCCACACTGCAATCCTAGCTGTCGCCGTTTACTGCTCCACGATCGCTCTGCCATCCGCATTTGCGCGCACCACGCCGCGCGAAAATCCCCCGGCAGCGCCACAAAAGTCATCCGCGCAAATCGCGCAGTCCGCGCACGCGGACATCGTCAACGCCACCGGCCAGAAAATCGGCACCGCCACCTTCGCGCCTTCCGCGGGCAGCGTGCGCATTGACGTGGACGTGACCCAGCTTCCCCCTGGCACGCACGGCATCCACATCCACACCGTCGGAAAATGCGAAGGACCCGACTTCAAAACGGCGGGCGGTCATTTCAATCCAGCTGGGAAAAAACACGGCAAGGACAACGCGGAAGGCCCGCACAATGGCGACCTGCTGAATCTGGAGGTCGGCGCGGACGGCCACGGCACCGCTTCTTTGCTGGACGCCTCCGTCACGCTCGGCGACGGACCCACTTCGCTGTTTCAGCCTGGCGGCATTGCGCTCGTCATCCACGCCGCAGCTGATGATTACAAAACCGACCCGGCCGGAAACTCCGGCGCGCGCATCGCCTGCGGCGTAATTCAAAAGTAGCGATTCAAAAATAATTGAGACCGTGTGCGGAGTTTCAGGGCATGCGTCAGACCACGCGGATCTTTGTAGGTCGTGGCTTCAGCCACGACATCGCAATAGCAGGAGCGGTGCGGCTTCAGCCGCTGAAGTACAGCTCTTACGATCGTTACGCCGGGTCTTGAGCGGGCAAATCCGCGCACTGCTGCAGCTAAAGCTTCCTCAGCCGAGGAAAAACTACTGCGAATCAATCGTGCGCAGCGCCGTCTGTTCATCTGGAAAATCCGTGAACACCGTGTGCAGATTGGTCATATGCAGAATTTCTCTCGCGCGCGGGCTCAAATCCACCGCGTGCAGCTCCGCATTATTCTTGCGCGCCGAATACAATCCCCGGATCAGCTGGCCGATTCCGGAGCTGTCCAGGTACGAAACGTCGCGAAAATTCAGCAACACGCGCTTGCGCCCGTCTTCGAACAGGTCCAGGAGCAATTCGTGAACCGCTTCTCCCTCGATCAGCGTAAATCTTCCGCGTACATCTACCACCGTAACGGTCCCCAATTGGCGTGTACTAGCACTGAAACCCACTAATGGCCTCCCCGCAGATGTAGGCAACTATCTTACCGCACGCGCGACGAAATTCTGAAATCGCCACGTCGGCCGGAGGCAGACCGGATTTCGCCGCCCAGTAACCGTCAGGAGTATTTCTCAGCAGTCCTGTTCTTAATCAGCGCGCTTTTCCAAGTAGGCTGGTTCCGCCGCCCTTGTACCATTCAGAGGCCTCTTCATGCGCTGCCGCGAGCACTTCGTCGTTCTTCCAGTCAGAGAAAAAGTTTCGTATTTGCTCTTGCTCAAATAGGTGCTCCAGCGTTGTCTGCACGATGCAGATGCGAAGATCGGGGTCGCCGTCTTTGTAGAGGCGACCGAGCCACGCCTTCAGGTCGTCCAAAATAGGGCGCAGAACAGATGAGTCCCGCCACACGTATGCAAATAGATTCACCAAGTCCGTCCCTGCCGAATGTCTGGAGTCCGACCAGGCACCGTCGGGATTCTCGAGCAAGCATCGCTCGTAATAGTGTTTCGTGAACTTAATATAGTCGAGGATCGGAATCGGCGGCTCAACCCGAAAACGCTGGTCGCTCAGAAGATGGTGAGTCAAACCAAGAATTTCAATATCGCCACTCGCCATCCAGGTTTGAACGTCGCTGTACGCGATTGTGTCTGTTTTAGGAATCCACTCCGCGTGTTCCGGAGTCGCCCAAAGCTTACCGATAATTTCTTGCAATGATTCGCTCATGATTTAAGGGCGAAGCTGAGTTACGTTTCATCACAATTCCGGCCGAATTGCCGAACAGGCGCGAAGTCGGGAATTGGCGTACTACCTTGCAGGGACAGCGCCGCCTGCTCTCTGCAAACAATCTCGATTCCGGAACACTACGATGAAATTTCGGCCAGCCAGGTATCCAGCAGCTTCAATTGCTCCGGCGCAGTATTGACGAACGTCACGCCCATGCCCATGCCTTCTTGCACGTAGACGATCTTGGCCTCGGACTCGAATACACCTTGATCGCGCGAAATGCGCACGTCCAGCCCGGTGCCCTCCGGCAGCGTGATCAGCACATCCACGTAACATCCCTTGCGGCTGATCTCGGAGATGCGTCCGGAGATGCGCGTGTCGCTTTTCGGCTCGCGCAGCTCGATGCTCGCGATCAAAGTGAAGCGCGGTACTTCGCGGTGTTCGCGATAGGGCCTGCCCGGGTTAACAGGTGTGTCGGAAAATGCGCTCATGAGCTCTTCTCCCCACCGCGTCGGGTACTGCGCCAGAGTGGCACAGCCCAGCCCTCGCTGCCAACTTTCTCTGCCCCACTGACACCAAAAATTAACCGCCGGTTCCCATTCGACGTGTTCCGCGCCTGAGCACACGCGGACCGCGTTTCGCTTCGCGGCGTAGCCCACTCGCCGCCGCTTCTGCGACCGAAGCGCGCGTAGCGCGATACTATTACTAAGGGGTAACTTCGTATCATTTCTTCGATGTTCAGTACTTATACCTACATCCAATAACAAGTGTTTTCGCTTTTTCACCGGCCGGCTCTTGGCTCTATATCGGACCTGAGATAACCTGTGGCTGGCGCGGGGATTCGTTGCTACCGCTGCGTCGGCGGATTCTGGGGCTGCGGATTCTCTCATGTTTTCGGACCAATATATTGCAGAGAAGGCAAACTGCTTCCAATTGAAAGCAAACCTTCGCATTTTCCTGGCTTCGTCTGCATTTTCGGTTCCCAAAGACGGAAAAAGCGAAGCCGCTGCGGACCTTCGCGCAGGTCTTGCGTAGATATTTGTTCACCTGATGATCAAGCGGGCGGGCAGCTTCATCCCCCTGCACCTTCGGACTGCCGGAACCGCTGAGTTCCGGAGAGAGGTCGCGCAAATGGAGCCAGTGACTCGTTCCGGTGACCAACTTCGGGAGCTCCGTAGCCGTCTGGGCGTGACTACGCGGGCAGTGGAAGAACTGAGCAAGAAGATTGCCCTCGAGTCGGAGAACGACGAGTTCTACATATCCAACGCCTGGCTCACGCAGATCGAGAACCGGAATTCCGTCCCCAGCATCTACAAATTATTCAGTCTCAGCGTAATCTACCGCACCAAGTTCACCGACCTGCTCGCCGCTTTTGGGGTGCTGTTGGATGAAACGCTGCGCTATCAAATGTCCACGCCGCTGCAGAATACCCACCTCGCCACAGTCGAGGCTCCCGCTGACGGCAAGGTCATGAACTTCCCGGTACGTTTTGACCGCGGCTTCAGCCTGGACAAGACTAACCTGCTTTCGCGCATGGTCGAGCTGTGGGGCGAAATTCCGATTTCGTTCCTTCAGAAGCTGGACTTGCGCCACTGCCAGTATGGATATATTGGCACGGACGATTGTTCGATGTATCCGCTGCTCCGCCCCGGCTCGTTCGTGCAGATCGACAGCCACATGAGCCGCACGCACCCCTCAAGCTGGCGCACCGAATTTGATCGGCCGATTTACTTCATCGAATTGCGCGATAGTTATGCGTGTTCGTGGGTCGAATTGCGAGGTTCGGAGCTCACCTTGGTTCCCCACCCGCTATCCGGCTCGGCTATCCGGCAATTCCCTTGCCCGGATGAGGCCGAGATTATTGGACAGGTGACTGGTGTCGCGATGCGCCTGGTTACATCCGGCCTATCAGACGTGCCTCCAAAATAGCCAGGGCCACCTTCAGGTTGGAAAAAACAAGTTCGCTGGATAACGAATCGACCCCCACCGGAACAGCCACGCGATATGGTTCCAGTCCCTTCCAAGCCACGATGAAATCGCCGGACGCGACGCGCGTGCTCTGCAAGTAGGCCTCCAGTTCGTGCACTAATTCTTCCAGCGACGCGCTCACCAACTCGTCGAATGCCTCGCGGTGGCAATCCGCCAGCGCTTCGCACGCGGCCTCCTCCGAAAAACGCAGCGCCAGACCGTGGTGATAATACAGACCGGTGTTGTAGTCGCGAGTCGAAGCCAGGTAGATCAATCGCTCCAGAGGCTGGGTCATATCCACCAGCGTGCGGCGGCGCAAATCGTCCGCGGCCGCCAGCACTTCCATGTGTTTGCCCGGTGTGCTCAAGGGTTAGATCGTCGCTCCATCACCCGCGGAATCGCGGCGGAACGATTCCAGCGCCGGCGGATTCAGAAACGCCAGTGATTTTTCCGAAGCCGCGCACACGCGTCCCGCGGCCGCCGTCAGCACTCCCACCACGGCTCCCGCGCCGTAAGGTCCGCGCATATACAAAAGAATCCGCAACGCGCGGCACGCTAGCAGCAACAAGCCAAAGTCCAGAGCCAGCCGGATTTCCGCCAGCAGGCTCAGTTTCGCGTGCAAACGCGAATATCCCAGATGGAATTGCATCAGATTGCGAATTTCGCAGCGCACCCGGCGCACCCACATCAGCGAAATCCTCTTGCGCTCCCGCAAAAAAAATTCCCTGATATTCGCGGGGCTCGCCGCCATCACGTAGCGAAAATCCTCGCGGTCAAATATTCGTTCGATCAGGTTTTCCGGCAGCAATCCCAATTGCAGCGTGCGCAGCGCCTGCCGCGCCTCCACGAACTGCCGCCCGCATCCTTCCACCGGCGCGCCTTTCCGTCTCGCCAGCAGCCACAGGAAAACCAGCAGGCCGGCGCCCACCAGTAGATAGAGCAGCAACCCAATCATGAGCCCGCCACCCCGCGCAAATTGGAGCGCACCGATTCCAGCTGCGCCCGCGTGCCGCGAACCAGCGCGTCGTATCCCCCGTTGCCCCGCTCCGTCGAGGGCGGAGCCGGGTTTGGGCTGTAAGACCATAACGCGACCGTCCACACGATCAGTGCAAAGAAATATGACGCCGTCTGCAAATCGCCCCAGACGGCGTTGAAGCCTGGCCCAAGAAACGAGCGCAGAGCGAGCGTCGTCAAACTCACACCCACGTACGCGCCGAATCCCACGATCATGCCGGTCACGTTCTTGCCAATCTCGATGTGATAGTAAAAAACGATCGCCAGAACTGTCGCCAGCACTAACGCTTCGATCACCCGCAGATCCCGCTCCAGTTCCACCGTCGCGGCCACCGTGGACCACTCAGAGCGACTCGCCACATGCCATTCCACATAACAGAACGTCACTACAAATACTGCGCAGCTTGCCCGCCACGCAAAACGCTCCGCTCCGGGGTAGGCGGCCAGCGCTTGACGCACGACTTCCAGCACGACGCCGAAGCCTATCGCCAGCGTGGCAAATTGCGTCGGCCAATACCACGCTTCATAAAATTCCGTCCTCGAGTGCCCGATGAACAGCCCCACGGACACGATGAACACGCAGGAAATGTACGCGTAAAAATAGATGTACTTGGTGAACGTCTTGGTCTGAACGGAACGCGCCAGCAGCGCGAACTCAAGCAACAAGCCGGCGGGCCACAGCAGTGAACTTAACATGTCCGTCACTGGCGCAAATCGTAGCACAAATCCTAAGGGAGAATTACAGCTTTCTCTCCCCGGCAGCGCGTTCCGCTCGACCGTCTAGCCCGCCGTCACGCCATGGAACCGGCCTTCACACCGCCGCTGCCAGCGCCTTGGGTGGCACCGGGGGCTGCGTGCCATCGAACATCCGAGCGACCGCTCCCGTCATCTTCGGTGGAACCGGTGGTTGCGTGCCATCGAGAAATGCCGCCTTAGGCGGAACGGGCGGTTGAGTTCCATCCAGCATCCGCGCAAACACCTCCACCGCTTTGGGCGGCACAGGGGGCTGCGTGCCATCCAGGAACGCGGCCTTAGGCGGAACTGGCGGTTGCGTGCCATCAAACATGGCGGTCAAGGTGTTGTGCGACCGCGGTTTGCCCGGGGCCACCATCGCCACCAGACCGAAAACCACAAACATCAGCACTACTGCTCTAGCTGTCCGGTTCATCGGGGTCTCCTGTTTTTTTGTCTTGGCGCGTTTAAGCGCGCTGCGACGCTACAGGGCCCGAGCGCGTCATAAGTCGCGCGGCAGGAATTGCTTGGAATTCAAAGCAGGAATCGCGGTAACGCGCGAATCAGGCGGGAAACATACGGACAGCGAAGAGAGGGCAACGGTTCGTCACGTCCGCGACGGGATCGCAGGTCCGTGATTACTGCGGATCAACCTCAGGTTATTACTCTCGTTACTAGGAGATTATGCCGTTACCACAATGGAACCCCTGCGGCATATACGTATATCCCCCCTTCCTCCACTCTGGCATCCTTTGTCGAGTGGTTTACCTGCGAGGACCTATGCCGGAGATTTATGCCCACAGCTCAGCGCCCACGGACCGGCCGGCCGCTCCGCATTTCGAGCCGGAACAAATCCGCGAGCACTTGAATCACCTGGATCGCCGCCAATGGTGGCTGTGGTCCACTACGGTCGCCGTGCTCTTATTGCTCACTCTGGCCGTGGCGTCCTTTGCGTTCCCCGCGATGCTCAGCCACGAAGAAACTTCCTATTCCTTCTACTTGAATCAGGCGATCCGCGCTCTCGTGGGGCTCGTTCTGGTGTTCAGCGTCTATCTGATCTATCAGCAGGTCCAGCTAACGCGCCTCCGTCACGAAGTGGCTGACCAAATGCAATCCCTGATCAAGGTGGAAACTCTGGCATCAGAGGTTTACAAGCTCGCGGCTCTCGATCAGCTCACCGGGCTTTACAATCGGCGTTCCGGCGAACAGCGCCTGGCTCAGGAAATCAGCCGCGCGCAACGCCACGGCCGGCCGCTCACAGTTCTCTTGATGGATCTCGACGGGCTGAAACAGGTTAACGATCGGCACGGCCACGCCGCCGGCGATACCGTGCTGAAGGGCTTCGCAGATCGCCTGCAACGCGCCATTCGCGGCTCCGATCTGGCCGTGCGCCTCGGCGGCGATGAGTTCATGGCTCTGCTTCCGGAATGCCGCGCCGACGAAGTTCGTCACGTCTTGGCCCGCCTGGAAGGCCTCGAGTTCGAATTCGACGATCAAAAGTTGCGCCTGCAGTATTCCCGCGGCTGGACAGACTACGCCCCTGGCGAAACGCCACAAGAACTCTTGAAACGCGCCGATCAGGCTCTCTATGAGGACAAACGCGCCGGAAAACGCAGGGCCGTAGCGCCGCTCGAGACTCCGGTAGCGCAGACCTCGGTATAACGGCTGGCACAGCTTTTCGAGAACGTAATCTAAGTTCTCGCCGGAATGCTCGAAAACTTTGCCCGCGGGATCATGCAACCAGACGCCATGGGCGCGCGCTTCACCGCAGGAATGTTCCTGTCAGGAACAATATTCGAAATATCTCTTGCGCCGTTTCGAGGGTTACTCGTAAGATACGCCCTAGTTAGAGGAAAGATACCATGCCCAAAGAGAAGCCAAAAGTTAACATCGGTGAAGTGATCAAGTCCTACCGCGCCGATCGCGGACTTTCCCAAGGCGATATCGAGCGCCGTACCGGTCTGCTCCGTTGCTACCTCTCGCGCGTCGAGAACGGCCATACCGTTCCCTCGCTGGAGACCCTCGCCAAAATCGCCGAGGCCATGGAAATCTCCCTCGCGGATTTTTTTCCCGGGAGCGATACCCCCGGAGACCGCGAGACCCGCAAAATGCTAGGCGAGCTCTCCGAGGAAGAAATTCGCTTCCTCGCGGACATCAAGAAATATTCCACCACCCTCTCGGACGACGACAAGAAGCTCGTGCTCGCCATGATCCGCAAAATGGCCACCATCACGCCGCCACCTTCGCGTGTAAATGGCAAGTCCGCCAACATCGGCCGCCGCCCCGAGTATTAGATCCAACTCGCGGCGACACTATCTGCCGTCGTTCTATCATTCGCCTTTATCAGTGTTCATCTACGTTCATCAGTGGTGCTTTTGAACCCCATAACACCGCCGCCAACCACCCCTAGCAACCAGCCGCACCAATTCGCTACAATAGTAAAGACATGACACAGAAGCGGCACAAAACGGTAGGCGTAAAAGTCGGCAAAATCCAGGTCGGCGGCGGCGCCCCCGTCGTCGTCCAATCGATGACCAACACCGACACGGTGGATATCGCTTCCACCACCCAGCAATGCCTGGAACTGGCCCAAGCCGGCTCAGAACTCGTCCGCATCACCGTTAATATCCCCGAAGCCGCGGCCGCCGTCCCTGAAATTAAAAAGCGCCTCCTCGATGCCGGCTGCGACGTCCCGCTCATCGGCGATTTTCATTACAACGGCCACGTGCTGCTCACAAAATATCCCGCCTGCGCCAGCGCGCTCGATAAATTGCGCATCAATCCCGGCAACGTCGGCGCCGGGCAGCGCCGCGACGAACAATTTTCCACCATCTGCAAAGTCGCGCGCGACCACAACAAGCCCGTGCGCATCGGCGTGAACGGCGGCTCGCTAAATCAAGAGCTGGTGATGCGGAAGATGCAGGAAAACACGGATAAAGATCTCGGCAAGTCGTCCGAAGAAATCATCAACGAGTGCATGGTCCTCTCCGCGCTTGAATCCACCGCGCTCGCGCTCGAATGCGGCCTGCGCAAGGATCAAATCATTATTTCATGCAAGGTTTCCCGGCCGCACGATCTAGTCGCCATCTATCGAGACCTTGCCGGGAAAACCGATCAGCCGCTGCATCTCGGCTTGACCGAAGCAGGCATGGGCGCAAAAGGTCTAGTGTGGTCTTCCGCTTCCATGGGCATTCTGCTCGATGAAGGCATCGGCGACACGATCCGCGTTTCGCTCACGCCGCGCCCCGGCGGCGATCGTCGCGATGAAGTCTACGCCGCCTGCGAACTGCTGCAATCGCTCGGCCTGCGCAGCTTCGCGCCCAGCGTCACCGCCTGCCCCGGCTGCGGACGCACCACCAGCACCACCTTCCAGGAATTAGCGGAGAGCATTCAAGGCTACATTCGCGACAAAATGCCGGAGTGGAAGCGCTACTACGAAGGCGTGGAAGATATGAAGCTCGCGGTCATGGGCTGCATCGTCAACGGTCCCGGCGAATCAAAAGCCGCCAATATCGGCATCAGCCTCCCCGGCACCGGAGAAGCACCGCGCTGCCCCGTCTACATTGACGGCAAACATTTCAACACGCTGGAAGGCACCTACGACGAACTCTCCGCCGCGTTCCAAAAACTAGTGGACGATTACATCGCGACAAAATACTCGAAGCGCGAGCATCCGCTCCCAGAAGTAAGCGTCCCCCCGCCCGCAGCAGCAGCCGCAAAATCCGCGCTCCGCGTGCTTGCGTAACCGATTTGGAGTGCGGCGGCTTGCTTGTCCTGAGGCCCCGATTGAATCGGGATCGAAGGGCCGCCGCTTTCGCCGAAACTCAATGTCCGGCCACAAAACGATCGAGGCGAGGCTTGCCTCGCCTACCCAGCCCTCAAACGTGACACAGCTACCCCATAATCCTGCAACCACCGCGCACACCCATACGTCAATCGATGTACAACCGGTTCAGTAAACTCGGCACCCCACGCCGGCTGACGAAACGCTTTCCGTCGGAGTAGGAATCATGATTGCTCATAACCCCCTCCACGGATCCGGACAAGCGGGATTCCCGCATCCGGCTCTTGCCTTAGGTGACGACGCCCATGC
>Ga0209006_10000158_pt1 | contig 71740 bp, 56 predicted proteins | sample JacPin_JW_Ref_O2_FD_188567 | JGI IMG/M metagenome (GOLD analysis project Ga0209006, IMG submission 188567) | Forest soil microbial communities from Algoma, Ontario, Canada - Jack Pine, Ontario site 1_JW_Ref_O2 (SPAdes) (version 2) | ecosystem: Environmental > Terrestrial > Soil > Boreal... | reverse complement strand
GGTGGATTCATATGGGCCGGTGACGGACAACGCGCAGTCGGTGTATGAGCTTTCGTTGATTGAGACGATTCCGAACATCAAGCAGGAATTGAAGAAGGATTTCGATATTGATGTGAATTTTGAGCGGGCTAAGGAATTGCTGGAAGAGAATGACGGAGCGGGCAACACTTTTAAGGCTACCGCGAAACCGGTACTGATTGGGACGGCGGTCGTGGGCGCTACGACGATGATTTTTTCGATCATCATGGCGCTGACGCACGGCATCACGCAGGACGTGGATAAGCTTTCGCTACTGCATGCTCCGTTTTTTCTGGGGTTGGTTACCGGCGGCGCGATGATTTATTGGTTTACGGGGGCTTCCACGCAGGCTGTTACTACCGGGGCTTATCGCGCGGTGGAATTCATCAAGGCAAACATCAAGCTGGAGGGCGTGGAGAAAGCGTCGGTGGAAGACAGCAAGAAGGTCGTGGCCATCTGCACGAAGTACGCGCAGAAGGGTATGCTGAATATTTTCATCGCGGTTTTCTTTGGCACGCTTTCGTTTGCGTTCGTTGAGCCTTTCTTTTTCATCGGGTATTTGATTTCGATCGCGATTTTCGGATTATATCAGGCGATCTTCATGGCCAATGCCGGCGGAGCCTGGGACAACGCGAAGAAGATCGTGGAAGTGGAGATGAAGCAGAAGGGCACGCCGCTGCATGATGCTACCGTGGTGGGCGATACGGTGGGCGATCCGTTCAAGGATACTTCATCGGTGGCTTTGAATCCGGTGATCAAGTTCACTACTTTATTTGGATTGCTGGCTGTGGAGCTGGCGGTTCAGTTGACGGCTGAGACGGGCGGGAATTTGACGCATATATTGGCCGCGGCGTTCTTTTTGGTTTCGTTCTTCTTTGTCTACCGATCGTTTTATGGGATGCGGATTAAGGGGTCCGAGTAGGCATACCGAACCGACTGGGCTCGCGCATTCGTTGCTGGCTCGACGAATCGATATCCCATATACTCGCACTAATATGAGCCAAACGCTTCCATTGCTGCGAGGCTTGGTTCTGCTCGTGACGTTCGTGACTGTTTGCAATGCGGCGGGACCGAACGCGCAGAAAAAGCGCGAGGCTGCTTATCAGGCCACCCTTTTGTCGTACTCCGATCTCCTTAAACCTGGAATGACCCGCAAGTACGTGGAAGACTACCTTCGATCAAAAGGCGCGATAGTGCAGCAGCTATGTTGCGTCGAGGAAAAGTCGGCACTTGCCGATCTGTTGAAGGTCGGGACGCAGAAACATCCCTGGTATTGTGAAGAGCATAATGTCTACATCGCGTTCCAATTCGTCGCAATCGAGCCCCATAAGCCTTGGGAAGCGTACGATTCGGATACGCTGAAGAGCATTGCGATCTTTCACCGGCCTGAAGGCTGTCTTTAACCAAGATTCTTAGCGTCGTATCCTCGATTACATCTTTGCAAACAACTACGCTTTGACCAATCCCAGGAATTGGCGGGGGTCGTTGGCAAAGCCAGGGAAGACTGTGCTCAGGTCGCGGTCGCCAAGGTGTTTGTTGATGATTTCGCCCAGGACGCTGCGATAGTCCGTGGTGACGGCCAGATCGCGGCCTTGATTCAGCTGGCCTTCGGCTAAGCCGGGCCAGCGCGTGTAGACTCTGCCGCCTTTGATGTCGCCGCCCATCACGAACATGCAGTTGGCGTGGCCGTGGTCGGTCCCGCGATTGCCGTTTTCGTGCGCGGTGCGGCCGAATTCGGACATGCTGACGAAGACGACGTCGCCCATGCGATCGCCCATGTCTTGGTGGAAGGCGGCAACTCCCTGCCCCAGATCGCGCAATAGATTGGAAAGCTGACCCTGCACGCCGCCTTCGTTGACGTGATGATCCCAGCCGCCGCTATCGAGGAACGCGACCTCCAGGCCAACATCGGCTTTGAACAGCTCCGCGATTTCCTGCAGGCTTTGGCCGTAGCGATTTTTCGGATACTCGGCTCCATTTTCCGGTTGGTACTTGTCGGGATTTATTTTTTTGAGCTGGTCGATGGCTTCGAAGGTTTCGGTACCGACGCCGCGCAGCGCATGGTCAACCGTTTGTGCGTACATGGCCTCGAATCCGCCTTCGGTGGTTTGCTGCGGGCCGTTCATTTTGAATTGCTTCAGGTCGGGAATGGCGACTGCTGATGCGCTGCCTTGTAGCGTGCGCGGGAGATACGGTCCGAACGCTACCGCGCGAAATGGCGACGGCTTTTCTTCGGGCATGGTTTGCAGGGCGCGATTGAGCCAGCCGTCGTCGGTAGCTTTGCGGCCGGGAGTGCCGGACTCCATGAAATCCTGTGCGTCGAAGTGGGAGCGCGTGGGATCGGGCGAACCGACGGCTTGCACGATGGCCAGTTGTCCATTGCGAAAAAGTGGGAGCATCGTCGATAGGCTCGGATGCAGACCGAAGAAGCCATCAAGGTCGAGCGCGGCATCGGCGCCGCCCTGGCGCGGCTGCGGAATCGCGATGGTGGGGCGCATGCGGTAGTAATTCGGTTCGCCGAAGGGCACGACGACATTCAGGCCGTCCATGGCGCCGCGTTGGAAGAGGACTACCATTTTCTTTTGGCTGGGCGCGGGGGTGCCGGTGACGGCGCGTTGCAGGAAGGATGGGAGGGCGGCCATGCCGAGCATGGCTACGCCGCCGTTTTTTAGGAAGTAGCGCCGGGAGATTGTCATTGTCGTGCTCCTGTGGTGCTGGTTGCGTGAAATGCGTATTCCAGCGGCTGAAGCTGTTCGCATTTTTTTGTGCTGATGTGGTGGCCCTTCGAGCCAGCTGTTGGCAAGCTATCAGGATAAACGAAAGCCACGATGTACAAAGCAACGTCAACTACGCCCGCCTAAAGAGCAGGCGGCCGCTACACAGTCAAAAGAAAAACCAACGTCAGAGGCTGCCCGGTCCCGCTTCGCGGGACCGGCCGCTACAAACTCAAAAGCAAATTCAACGGCAACTTCGACTGCAACAGAGCCGGTGGGACACCGGCACTACAAATTCAACTTCAATGGCGCTGAAATTCTGGGGTGCCTAGGACTAGGCCTACCATCAGGCCTTCGTTCACTTGCTTTACTGGATCGTCGAGGCGCGCTTGCAGAATTTGCGGATCTTTCAGACGCGCTTCGAGCGTTGCTTGCGTGGATGGCGTGATCTGGCCGTCTAGGAAAATTTGAATCGAACGGGCCAGGGCTGCGCTGGGATCTGTGGAGGCTTCTTCGCCCAGCATGGGATTTAGATCTACCGTGGCGCCGCCCATTTTGTCTCCAGCGAAAGCGAGCGCGAAGTTTAAGCGATTTAATAGCGCGCCACTGTTCACCCAGGTTTCGGCTTTATCGGAATATCCCGTGGGAGGCTGGCAGAGATAGAGCGGCTCGCCCATTCGTCCGACCCATTGCGAGAGAGGGAGAGTGATGGTGGATTCAGCATTCAGTGCGCGCGACGTGCTGGCGACGAGTTCGAATGGCGTCTTTACTTTCGCGCGATACGCGTCTTTGGACCAGAATTCGGGCGAATAAATCATCGTCCGGAGCACGGCGCGGATGTCGCCGTTGCTTGTCGCGAAGCTTTTCGCCATGCGGTCAACCAGAGACGCGGGCGGATTATCCGAAACGAAGTGGTGCGCCAGCTCAAGGGAAATGAAATGCGCGGTGGCGGGCTGGCTGGCGAGCATTTTCAGGGCTTCTTCGCCGTCTTTTTCGCCGCCGTAATTGAAGGTGCGACCCATCACGACTTTCTTGCCCTGGTCGTGGATTTTTTCGTCGAAAAAGAATTGCGGATCTTTGCGCGGCTCGTGAATGGTCCAGCCCGTGAGGCATTCGGCCATCTCAATCACGTCCTGCTGCGTGTAGCCGCCATCCACGCCGATGGTGTGGAGCTCCATCAGTTCCCTGCCGTAATTTTCATTCAGGCCGCGGTCGGGTTTCTTAGCGGACGTGTTGGACGCGGTTGGTGGGCCGCTGGTGGCTGGTCCTGGAAACGTGCCGGGAGTGGGCATGGAGCCGCCGGCGAATGCGCCTTGGTAGCGGGCGTGACGAAAATTTTTTTCGGCTTCCATGCGCGCGACCGCGGCGGGATCGGCGCTCAAATAGTTGTCGAGATAGAAAAGCATTGCAGGACTTTTCGCGGTGGCCAGCAGCAAATCTTGAAATTTGCCCATGGCGCGCGGACGGATCGTGTCGCGCTCGTAAGCGGTGAGAAGCCATCTGTCGTCGCCCTTGTTGGCGAAGACGTTAAAGTGATTGAACCAGAAATCTTCCATCACGGCCTGGAGCTGTCGATTGCTGTAAACGGCGCGGTCAACCTTGGCCATGGAAAGTTCGGCGATGATGCGATTGGGGCCTTGCAGCTTGGCTAGTTGCTGCTGAGCTTTGTCGAGATTGTCGTTGCCGGTGACGATGATTTGCGATTGGGCTTCTTGCTGCTTGGCCTTCAGCTGCTGTTCGTATTGATCCTTGGCTTGTTGTTTCGTGAGGCCTTGTTGCTTGGCGTTCTGGTCGGGACGCGGAAATTCCTCGAGCAGACGCTTGGAGGACATTTCCAGCGTCGGATAGCGCTGCAGGCGCAGATTCAGGTCCGCGTCGTTGATTGTTTCAGGATGCAGTTGCTGGTCGATCCATTTTTCCAGGCCGGTTTGGCGGATTTGCTCGACGTCGCCGGGGCGCGGGCCGTAGGCCAGGCGATTCATGGCGTGGAGGATGGCCTCGTCTTCGGTGAGTTCGCTGATGGGGAGCTTGCCTTTGAATTTTTTGTCGAGAGCGATGTGCTCGGGAGCTGCGGCGGAAGTCATAGTGGATCGGGCGTTGGACTGACTGTCGTTTGAAGCGCTGGCGTGTGGAACGACCATGGTGAGGGCGAGCGCGAGGACACCGGCAAGTAGAGCGGTACCGGGCGCATCCAGGCGATTGAAGGTTTGACGGGTACTGTTTTTACCCACTGCCGGAGCCTCGGAGCGCACGATGCGCTAAGGAACTGGAATGCGTTTCATTGCGTGCATCCATTTTAACCCTGGGATCGCGCGAAAGTTGCGCGCGGGGGCCTAGTGGTCAACACGGGCGGTTCGAATTCGCGCGAAGGTGATGCAGACGTCTTTTAGCCGAGCAGGGTGTGGCTGAGGCGCTGGAGGGATTCGGCAGAGTGGTGCGATTCAGCGTTGTAGGCGGCACCGATCAGGACGACTACTGCGGTCAAATACATCCAGAGCAGCAAGCCGATTGCGGCTGCTAGGCCGCCATAGACGACGTCGTAGGGCATTTTGCGGACGTAGAAGCCGAAGACTACGTCAACGACCCACCACAGAACTGTGGAGACGATGGCGCCGGGAACCAGGCTCCTGAATCCACGATGGCCGGGGCGGCCGATGCGATAGAGCAGCACCAAGGTCAGCATGGAGAGAACGAAGACAACCGCGGCCTGGAATACGATCTCCACATCGTGAATCAGCAGAGGCTGGCCATATTGGCGGACGAGCCATGCGCGGGCTTGTTTTCCGAATACGGTGAGGATGACAACGACGATCGTAGGTGCGATCGTCAGTAGCAACAAGAGGAGTGCACGCAGGTGGACGCGCCAGTAAGCGGCACGGAGCGGATCGCCTTCGATGATGCGGAAGCCTTCGATGAAGCCGACCATTACCTGCGAGCCGGCGATGAGAGTGCCGCCTAACCCGAGCAGGAACCACTTCCAAGGATGAGCGCCCTTGCTCACGAAATATTGAGTAACGATGTCGTCACTGCCGGGCGGGAGAATGAGCCGGAGGCGTTCCGGAACTTCGCGCAGTGCGCCGTGGAAGGAGGCCGTGCTGCTGATTACACCCAAGGCCAGAAGCAGCATGGGGAAAAATGCGAGGAACATGTTGAAGGCGATGGCTTGGCTGAGAGTGATGCAATCTGGAAAGATGCGGCCGAGGCTGCGGAATAGATTTTTCAGTAGTCGGTCCATTAGGGCGTCCGCGGGATTATACGGTTAGTGCGCGCGAATCGTGTGCGATTTCTGAGACGCGACGTTGGTGTCAGGGGTTTCAGCAGAGATTGCGCGGCGTGGCATAAGCTTTAGCGGGCCGGTTCGCTTGCCGCATTTCGCGGCGCAGAGTAAACTTTGCAGACGAATTGCGGGATTTGCGGCGTGCGGGAGGAAATTGATGTCTCGGATGGTGCGTTGTGGGTTGATTCAGGTGCATTGCGAGTGGTCGCCGGAGAAATATTCCATACGCGACATTTCCAAGAAGATGGTGGAGAAGCACGAGAAGCTGATCCATGAAGCGGCGAAGAAAAAAACGCAGATTTTGTGTTTGCAGGAGCTTTTCAACGGGCCTTATTTTTGCGCGGAGCAGCAGGCGCGGTGGTACGAGATGACTGAGCCCGTGCCCGACGGGCCGACTGTGGAGCGGATGCAGAAGTTGGCCAAGAAATATGGAATGGCGATCGTGGTGCCGGTTTATGAGCGCGAGATGACTGGGCTTTTCTACAACACTGCGGCGGTGATTGACGCCGACGGGAAATATCTAGGGAAATATCGCAAGCATCATATTCCGCAAGTGGCGCCGGGATTTTGGGAGAAGTTCTATTTTACGCCGGGGAATACGGGGTATCTTACTTTTCAGACGAAATTCGCGCGGATTGGTGTTTATATCTGCTACGACCGGCACTTTCCTGAGGGAGCGCGGGTGTTGGGACTGAACGGCGCGGAAATTGTGTTCAATCCTTCGGCGACTGTGGCGGGTTTAAGCGAATATTTATGGGAGCTGGAGCAGCCGGCGCAGGCGGTGGCGAACGGATATTTCGTGGGCGCGATCAATCGTGTGGGCAAGGAAGCGCCGTGGAATATTGGGGAATTCTATGGCAAGAGCTACTTCTGCAATCCGCGCGGCAAGATCATCGCGCAGGCTAGCCGCGACAAGGACGAGGTTTTGGTGGCGGACTTGGATCTGGAGGAAATGGATAAGGTGCGGCAGACGTGGCAATTTTATCGCGACCGTCGGCCGGAATCGTATGGGGAGATCACGAGAACGCATGCAGGTGCGAAAGCGGTGGACGCTGCGGATTGAGTGAACGGGAAAAGCACGCAACCAAAGGAAAGGGCTAATTGACATGACTACTACGCCGAAAGTGGTGCCGACGCGGAGCGAAGAGGTGGTGCGGAAGCATAAGGAGTTTATTTGGCCGTCGGTGACGAACTACTACCAGCATCCCTTGGTGGCGGACCACGCTTCGATGCAATACCTGTGGGACATCGAGGGGAACAAGTACCTCGATTTTTTCGGCGGGATCGTGACGATCGGCGTGGGGCATTGCAATCCCAAGGTGACGGAGAAGATCAAAGCGCAGGTGGACAAGTTGCAGCACACTTCGACGCTGTTTCCGAACGAAGCGGTAGTGGCGTTGGCGGAAAAGCTGGCGGAAATCACGCCTGGGAAACTGCAGAAGAGTTTTTTCACCAGTTCGGGTACGGAAGCGAACGAAGCGGCGATCATGCTTTCGCGGATGGCGTCGCCGAGTTACGACATTGTGGCGCTCCGGCATGCTTATTCCGGCGGGTCGGCGCTGGCGAAGTCGGTGACCGCGCAATCGGCTTGGCGCAAGGGCGGAGTGATCAGCGTGGGGATTTCGCACGCGGTGAATCCTTATTGTTATCGCTGCCCATTGCACTTGACATACCCGTCGTGCAACGTGGCTTGCGCGAATGATGTGGAGAGCGTGATTCAGACTACTACCAGCGGGTCCATTGCGGCGTTTATTGCCGAGCCGATACAGGGCGTGGGCGGTTTTATTACGCCGCCGCCGGAATATTTCAAGATTGTGTACCGCATCGTGAAAAACTACGGCGGGCAATATATTTCCGACGAAGTGCAGACGGGCTGGGGGCGTACGGGGAAGAAATGGTGGGGGATCGAGCAGTGGGAAGTGACGCCGGACATTATTACGTCGGCGAAGAGCATGGCGAATGGCGTGCCTGTTGGTTTGACGATCACTACCGCGGAGCTTGCCGATAAGTTCCAGGGCTTGAATATCGCGACGTTTGGCGGCAATCCTGTGACGTCCGTGGCGGCGCGGGCCGTGATTGAAGTGATCGAGGAAGAAAATCTGCGCGAGAATACTTTTGTGGTGGGCGGATACTTCCGGAAAAAGCTGGAAGAGCTGCAGCAGAAGTATCCTTTGATTGGCGATGTGCGCGGGATGGGGATGATGCAGGCGCTGGAGCTGGTGAAGGATCGTCAGACGAAGGAGCCTGCGGCGCAGGAGACGAATCAAGTGCTCGAACGCACGCGCGCGAATGGTTTGCTGGTTGGCAAGGGTGGGATGAATGGGAATGTGATTCGCATGGCTCCGCCGATGAATATTTCGAAGGCGGATGTGGATGAGGGAATACGGTTGCTGGATAAATCGTTCAGTGAGGTTCGGTAGATGGCGACGGCGATAACGACAGATTTGCTTTGCAGGAATTACATTAACGGGGAGTGGGTGGAGTCGAAGTCCACGAAGATTGTGGAGCGGCGGAACCCTGCTAAAACCGATGATGTAGTGGCTCGCATACCGCTTTCGACGCGGCAGGAAATGAAAGAAGCTATCGTGGCGGCGAAGGCGGCGTTTCCTGCTTGGCGGGAGATGCCTGCGCCAAACCGGGGCAAGATACTTTTTACAGCCACGCGGATCATGCAGGAACAGAAAGAATCGCTGGCGCGGCTGTTGACGCGCGAGGAGGGCAAAGCACTGAAGGATTCGTTGGGCGAAGTGCAGCGGGCGATTAATATTCTGGAGTTCATGGCGGGGGAGGCGCGGCGGCTCAACGGAGAGACGCTGACCAGCGAACTGCCGAAGAACTTCTCATACACGATTCGCCAGCCGCTGGGAGTGGTGGGCGCAATCACTCCGTGGAATTTCCCGGTCGCCATTCCAGTGTGGAAAATCGCGCCGGCGCTGGTGTGCGGGAATACGGTGGTGTTCAAGCCGGCGACTTTGACGCCGCTGACGGCGATGAAAATCGTGGAGATTTTCGAGCAGGCTGGATTACCGGCGGGCGTGCTGAATCTGGTGATGGGGTCGGGGCGCGAGACGGGTGACGAGCTGGTGCAGAATCCGCATGTGCACGGGCTCTCGTTTACCGGATCGAACGAAGTGGGTTGCGCGTTGTACGCTTCGGGCGCGGCGCATTTGAAGAAAATTCAATGCGAGATGGGCGGAAAAAATCCGGTGGTGGTGCTAGCGGACGCGGATTTGCAGCTTGCGATGGAGTCGGTGCTGTCTGGCGCATTTGCTTCGACGGGGCAGCGCTGCACGGCGACGAGCCGCGTGGTTATTGAAGAAAGCGTCGCGGACAAATTCGTTGGGATGCTCGTCGAGCGGGCGAAGAAATATATGGTTGGCGATGGGTTGGAGCCGGGGACGGACATGGGACCGTCGGTGGACGAAAGCCAGTTCAACACTGTGTTGAAATTTATTGAGATTGGGAAGGACGAAGGGAAACTTTTGTGCGGCGGCGAGCGGTTGACGGGCGCGCGTTACGACAAGGGCTGGTTTGTGGCGCCGACGGTGTTCGATCACGTTGCCTGGGACAGCAAACTGGCGCAGGAGGAGATTTTTGGGCCGGTGCTGAGCGTGATTCGCGTGAAGGGGTTTGACGAGGCCTTGCAAGTGGCGAATTCGGTGCGGTATGGGCTTTCCAGTTCGATTTATTCGACGGACTCGAACAAGATTTTTGAGTTTGTGGATAAGATTGAGACGGGGATGACGCATGTGAATTCACCGACAGTTGGTGGAGAGGCGCATGTGCCGTTTGGCGGAGCGAAGGACAGCAGCGTGGGGCCGCGGGAAGTGGGACACGCGGCGATTGATTTTTATACGGACCTCAAGATTGTTTACATTGATTACACAGGGCGCAAGCGCGAGTCGAGTCTGTACTAGCGCGTCGGCCGCGATCGACAGGCGCCGTTTCGCAGCCGAATCGCGAGTTGTACGGGGGGAAGATCTGTACTTCAGCGGCTAATGCCGCACCTGATTTGCCGAATTAATGTCGTGGCTGAAGCCAGAACCTACAAAGATCAGCGCATTTTCATAACGGCTCCGAAAGGGCGTCGCTACCGGAAACGGGAGGACACTCACCTGGCTGGATTATTCGATCGCGAAATTTATTTGGATATTGAAACGCTGCGACTTTCGACTGAAGTGGACGGTGGGTGGGGCAATATTCGCGCGTTCGGATTGGCTGTGGCCGTCACTTGGGATAAGGAGAAGGCGTTCCGACGGTGGTATGAAGAGGATGCGCTGAAGTTGATTACGGAGCTGGAACAGTTTACGCATGTGATCACGTTTAATGGCAATCGTTTTGATATCGAGGTGCTGCGGGCTTACGCGCCGGTGGAGGGATTGCGCAAGCGGTCGCTGGATATTCACGAACTGCTGCACAAACAGCTGGGGCACCGCGTGAAGCTCGATCAGCTGGCCAAGGATACGCTGGGGACCGCGAAGAGTGGGGACGGACTTGAAGCTGTGAAATGGTGGCGCGCGGGGCAAAAAGATCGCGTCGCGGAATATTGCGAGCAGGACGTGGCGATCTTACGCGACGTGGTGGAACATGGTCGCGCGAAGGGCTTCGTGGTGATTTCTGCGAAACAAGTGCGCGTGAAATGGGAATGAATTTGCTGACGGTGAATGCGCGTCGAGATTGTTCTCGGCGAAGTGTTCTGCATGCGTTCAATCGCGCGGCGGCGCAGACTTTGGCGATGATCTGCGCTGTTGCGTTGGTGGCCGGCGCTGCGGCTGGCGATAACGAGCGCTTCTTGTGGAAATCGGTGGGGCGCGCGCAGTTGAAGCTTGACGATAAGACTCCGTTGACTTGGAACGTGTATCAGACCGAAAAGAAGAAACAGGCGAACCTGGTGCTGGTGCAGCTGGGGCGGCGATTTCTCGCGCTGGACATCAAGGGGAAGGTCGCTTACTACGTGTTTCCCTCTGATTTACAGGCGAAGGGTTCGGATTTTGAGAGCGGAGATTTATTTGTGCGGTCGCGGGTGATGCCAACCACGGCGTGGAGCGTGCGCGACGTGGGACCGGCGGAAATGATCAAGTTGACGCTGGGAGATTACGGCCGGGCGCTCGACGTGGAATTGCCGCACATGCCGGATTTACGCGCGTTTTATTAGAAGCGATCGAGCGGGGCGTAATTGCCGACAACAGTGTTCGCCGACCTTGGCTAGGCTAGTGTCGCACCTACGGCGCTCCGGATCATTTCGGAATCGTTTTCCAGGCCTTCCGGCCTGGGTAACTTCTGCCGCGCCTACGGCGCTTGTCCTACGCCTTGGTCATGTTGCGTTGCTAACTTTTTGTTTCCAGGACATCGGCGGCAGGCCGGTGTGGATTTCCTCCATCGTGATGCAGCCGTGCACGGGGCAGACTAGCGCGCAGAGGTTGCAGCCTACGCATTCTTCTTCCATGATTCGCGGGACGTGAACTTCCATGCCGTTGGGATTGTGTTTGCCATTCGCGTTTTTCTGCGGGGCGCGCTCGATGCATTGGTGCGCGCCATCTTCGCAGGCGACGTAGCAGAGCTGGCAGCCGATGCAGAGGCCGGCGTCAATTTTGGCGATGATTTTGTAGTTGAGGTCGAGGTCGCCCCAGTCCATTACGTTGGGAACTGCGCGGCCGCGGAAATCCTGCGTGGAGCGATAGGCGTGGTCGTCCATGTAGGCCACGAGGCCGTCGGCCATATCTTCGACGATGCGAAAACCGTAGTGCATGGCCGCGGTGCAGACCTGCACGCAGGAGGCGCCGAGGGCGATGTGTTCGGCGGCGTCCTTCCAGTCGCCGATGCCGCCGATGCCGACGATGGGAATTTTTACTTTTTTCGCGACGCTGGAGAGCAGATGCAGCGCGATGGGTTTTACGGCGGGGCCGCAGTAGCCGCCGTGGGAGGACTTCCCTGCCACGTTGGGGCGCGGCGCGAAAGTTTCGAGATCTACTCCCATGAGCGAATTGATTGTGTTGATGAGGCTGACGGCATCGGCGCCGCCACGCTCGGCTGCTAGCGCGATGTGCGTGATGTCTGTGACGTTCGGCGTGAGTTTCGAAATCACCGGGGTTTTCGCGACTTCTTTGGCCCACGACGTGATCATTTCTGTGTACTCGGGGACTTGGCCGACGGCGGCGCCCATGCCACGCTCGCTCATGCCATGCGGGCAGCCGAAATTTAGTTCGAGGGCGTCGGAGCCGGCGTCTTCGGCGCGACGGACAATGTCGTGCCAGGTTTCGCGTTTGGATTCGACCATGAGCGACGCGATGACGAGATGCCTGGGGTAACGCTTTTTTACTTCGGCGATTTCTGCAAGATTTACGGCGATGGGGCGGTCGCTGATTAGTTCGATGTTGTTGAGGCCCATCATTTTCACGCCGTTTAGATCGATTGCGCCGTATCGCGAGGACGTGTTCTGGATGGGGTCGCCGATCGTTTTCCAGACTGCACCGCCCCAGCCGGCGTCGAAAGCGCGCATGACTTGGCCGCCGGTATTCGTGGGCGGGCCGGAGGCTAGCCAGAAGGGGTTTGGCGAGCGCAGGCCGCAGAAGTTGACGGATAGGTCAGACATGGATTACCTCCCGACTGCGTTCTTAGGTGACGGCACGTCGTTGATGCCGCGCCAGATTAGCCAGATTACTACTGCTAGCATGCCTAGCCAGCCGATTGCGCGGACGACGCTGGCGATTTGGGTGTCGTGCTCCAGAACTCCCAGGTTGCCGAACAGGTAATTCCAATCGTGGATTACGTATTCGGCGTCGCCTACTGTTAATAGCGGCAAATCCTGGGCGCGGGCGTCGGCCATGTATGTGGCAATCGGGATAAATTGTTCGAAGAAAAAGAACAGGCAGAAGGCCACAGCTTGAGATTGGCGGCGAAAGAAAAAATATGTGGCCAGCGCGATAGGCGCGAACAATTGCAAGAATGTGCCGCCGGCGACCATGATGAATTCGCCGCCCAGGCGGAAGAGGAGGTGGCCGCCTTCGTGGATGGGGACGAACACGCCGTCCACCAGGAGCAGCAGGCCCGTGCCGCGCGCGCGTTGGGGGAGGAAGAGCGCGTAAAAAATGAGCCAGGCGGCCAGGGCTGCGCGCGGAAGTGGTTCCCAGGGTTGTTCGAGTTCTTCGAGGACTGGCAGGCGCTCGGTCCATGATTCGGGGACGCGCACGGAGGATTAATTCTTCCCGCGGGGCGATGCGAGCCACGCGTCAATGCCGCGGGCAGCGGCCATGCCTTCGGCGACGGCGTCCACGACTTCCTTGCCGCCATTCACGCAATCGCCTGCGGCAAAATATTTGGCGTTGCCGGTTTGAAAGCGTTCGGATACGGCGATGGTGCCGTTTTCTTGCAGCGTGATTCCCTGCACCGCTCGGAGGAAGTTTGTTACCGGCTCCTGGCCGATGGCGCGGACTACCATATCTACTTCTAGCTGAAATTCGCTGCCGGGGATGATGGCGATTTGGCTGCGCTTTTCGCCTGCGCCGGATTCTGAGCGCGTGTGAACGCATTCGATTGCGGCGACTTTGCCGGTGGCGTCGCCGATAATTCTGACGGGCTGCGCGTGCCAGTGAAAACGGACGCCATCGAGTTTCGCGAGATCATATTCGTAGCGGAATGCGGGCATTTCTTGTTCGCCGCGGCGATAAATCAGGTGGACGATTTCGGCGCCGAGGCGCTTGGCGGCGGTGACTACGTCAATGGCGGTGTTGCCGGCGCCGATGCAGGCGATGCGGCGGCCGATGGTCAGTTGCGCGAAGGGATGAATTTTGGTCGGCTCGATGAATTGCATGGCGCCGACTACGCCTTGCAGATCTTCGCCGGGGACTTTGAGTGCGCCCGTATCTCCGAGACCGACGCCGATGAAGATGGCGTCGAAATCTTTCTCCAGTTGCGCGAAAGTGACGTCCGTGCCGACGGCGGTCTTCTGGCGAAATTCAACGCCGAGGCTCCGGACCAATTCGACTTCGCGCAGAGTATCTTTGGCGCGGAGTTTGTACGCGGCGATGCCGTATGTATCGAGGCCGCCCGGGAGTTCGTTGCGGTCGAAAATCGTGGTGCGATAACCGAGTTTGGCGAGTTCGGCGGCGCAGGCGAGCGATGCGGGGCCGGAGCCGATGAGGGCGACACGTTTGCCGTTTGCAGCGCCGGCGCGAAAAAGCTGGATGTTGCGACCGAGGACGTGGTCCACGGCGTAGCGCTGCAGGCGTCCGATTTCGATGGGCTTCTCTTCCTTCTCGTGCATCACGCAGGCGCCTTCGCAGAGAACTTCGGTGGGACAGACGCGGCCGCAACTGTGTCCGAGGATATTGGCTTCGAGGATTACGCGGGCGGAGCCACGCAGATTGTCCGTGGAGATTTTTTTGATGAAGGCAGCAACGTCAATGTGGGTCGGGCAAGCGATGGTGCAGGGCGCGTCAAAGCAGAAGAGGCAACGGGCGGCTTCTACGGCGGCTTGGCGGGGCGTCATGCGCGGAGATATTTCCGCGAAGTTCTTTTCGTATTGCTCGGGTGAGAGCTTGGGAGCCGTCTCGCGCAGCGTCATGAGCTTGCCGTCGTTCCCTTGGGCTGGAAAGAGACGCCATTCTAGCATTAGGGATTGTGAGGAACGCCAAGGGATTCGCGCGGGTGTTGCCCGCAAATGCATCACGCTGACGGAGACCGGTTGTCGATTTTTCTCGGCCTGCACGGAAATGGCGAAGCGGTGTAAGCTACAACGCTTCGCGGGAACTGTGAGGAGGATTGCGGGTTATGCGCTTTGACACTTTGATTCGGGGCGGGACGATTGTTACGGCCACTGACACTTATGCTAGCGATGTGGGGATTGTTGGCGGGAAGATTTCTGTGATTGGGTTGAATTTGCCGGTGGAGGGCGCGGGCACGGTGATTGAGGCGCGCGGGATGTTGGTGATGCCTGGTGGGATTGATGTTCATACGCATTTGGATATGCCGTTCGGCGGGACTACCAGCGCGGATGATTTTGAAAGTGGGACGGTGGCAGCGGCTTACGGCGGGACGACTACCTTGATTGACTTTGCGATTCAGTACAAGGGGCAGACGCTGCGCCACGCTTTTGATACTTGGATGAAGAAGGCGGACGGCAAGGCGGTGATTGACTATTCGTTTCACTGCATCATCACGGATATTGCGGGGGCGCAGCTGGATGAGATGAAAGCGTTCGTGCGCGAGGGCGTGCCCACTTTTAAATTGTTCATGGCATATCCGGGCGTGTTCATGCTGGATGACGCTTCGATTTTCAAGGCGATGGGAGTGGCGGCGGATTGCGGCGGAATGATTTGCATGCACGCGGAAAATGGCGGAGCGATTGATGTGATCGTGCAGCGGGCGCTGGCAGAGGGAAAACGCTCGCCGAAATATCATGCGCTGACGCGTCCGGTGACGGCGGAGGCGGAAGCGACTTCGCGGGCGATCGCGCTGGCCGAGATGGCGGGGACGCCGGTGTATATCGTGCATCTATCGTGCAACGAGGCGCTGGAGAAGGTGCGCGAGGCGCGGGATCGCGGGCTGCGCGTGTACGCCGAGACTTGCCCGCAGTATTTGTATCTGTCGCTCGAAAATATGGACGGGCCGGGATTCGATGGCGCGAAATATGTGTTTACGCCGCCGCTGCGCGAGAAGTGGCATCAGGAAAAATTGTGGCAGGGGTTGGCGAAGGATGATTTGCAGGTGGTTTCGACGGACCATTGCCCATTTTGCATGAAGGAGCAGAAGGAATTGGGGAAGGATGATTTCACCAAGATTCCGAATGGCGGCCCGGGGATCGAGCATCGCGTGAGTTTGGTATATAGCGGCGGGGTCCATGGCGGGAAATTTTCGCCGAACCGTTTTGTACAGCTGGTGTCCACGGCGCCGGCGAAATTGTTTGGATTGTATCCGCGCAAGGGGACGGTGGCGGTGGGGTCGGATGCGGATTTGATTGTGTTTGATGCTGAGGAAGAGCAGACCATTAGCGTGAAGACGCATCATATGCGCGTGGATTATTCGATGTTTGAGGGGACGCGGGTGAAGGGCGTGCCGAAGACGGTTTTGTCGCGGGGGCGAATGATCGTGGAGAATGGCAAGTTTGTGGGCAAGGTTGGCGCGGGGGAGTTTTTGAAACGGGAGAATCCGGCGCGCGTTTAGTTGCGGGTTCGTGGGGCACGAAAATTAATCGCGGGAGACGCCGGCTACCCAGGGGATGCTTACCAGGCCGTCTTTTACTTGGACGTCAACGATGTCGCCGGTAGTGAAGCGGTCGAAGTCGCTGCGGTCAACCGGAATGCGTTCAAAGCGATGGCCTGCGCGCCAGGAATTTACGATGAGGCGGCGGCTGGGAACTGGGCCGGTCATGGAGAATCTGCTGATCACGCGAGCTTTTTCGACGTGGATTGGGGAGCGATCGAGGGCGCCGTTTCCGTAGAGCAGTGCAGCTAGCAGCCACGGCAGCGGGAGCAGGCCGTAATAGATGCGCTTCAGAGATTCGACTTCTTGGTGCCGAAGCGCGCGGCGCTCGACGATGATGGCGAGGCCGAGCGTTAGGAAAAATACCACGCCGATAAAAATTACGATGCCATCTAATTCGAGGGCCGGATAGCGGCCACTGGCTACGATGAAGGCGATCGCACCGACGAGAAACAATGCAGTGCGATTAAGCAGCGAGCGTCGCAGGGAAAATTCGGCAGCGGAAGAATTGAGGCCGCAGGCGTCGCAGGTGTCGCCGAGCCGTTCAGCTCCACAGTTCAAACAACGCGTCATCGTGAAGTCTGTCCCCCGTGGTGTGACGGTTTGATGTTATGAGGCGGGCGGTCGAGTGTCAATTCGCCTCGTCCTTGCCGAAGGCTACGTACGCCCTGCTTGCCGAACGCACGTCCGCTGCGTTTATTAGACACCGGATGGCGACGGGTCGGCTCTACTTGACCTGGCGCTCGCTGGTGGGAGGGGTGTCGAGGCAGACAATGTTCTCGTCGCGGCCGTTGGCGAGCATCTCGCAGTCAATTCCTTGAGCGCTGCGGATGGCCTCCTGCGCGGTGGCGCCGGAGGCGGTGGCGCAGTGCATGGCGCCTTTGAAGGTTTCGCAGACTTCGTATTCGTTTTTGGTTTGTTGCAGCGAGGAATAGAGGAGCACGCCGATGAAGATGGCGGCGCCCAGGGTTACGATTACGCGGATTTGGGTTTTGCGGTTTGGCATGGAGCCTCTTTTATTGGCGAGAACAATATGGGTGTTTCAGCGGCTATACATTTGCACGCGGATTTTGCAGCGGCGGTCTTCAGACCGCCGTCGGTGACCGCCGCGCCACTGATGACGCAGTAAAGTGCGCCGCCACGAAAACCAAGTCAAAAACCAGTTCAACGGCTGCCCGGTCCCGCAAAACGGGACCGGCCGCCACAAAGTCAAACGTAACGGCCATTGAGCCGGCGGGACGCCGGCGCTACAAAGTCAACGGCTGGGCCACGAGCTACAAGGATTCCCCCGAGGTTATTTTGCACCTCGCCGACGCGAAAGTTCTTTCTGAATATAACGCCGAACGTGTGGCGAGACGCCTTCGAGTGCCGCTAAGTCCTTCAGGTCGCGCAACGTGAGATTTGGGAGAAACGCCAGCACCACCGGAACGGGCGTGTGCGGATTTCGAACTAACGCGACGCGGACATTGTATTGAACGGCCCAGCGCGGATGTTGGGCAATGGCGGCGACAACGCGTTCCGGAACGCCGGGTTTCGCGAGGACTTTCAGAACCTGGCTCTCGGTGAGAAATGCGTTGGCGACCGCGAGCTTGATCGCCTGTGGGTGGCCTTCGGCGAGGAGCGCGCCGACGACGCGAGCGGGACCGCGGCGAGCGAGCGTCAATTTCTGGCCAATCGGAAGTTGCGGGACGCGCGTGATCATTAATTCTTCGGCGACGCGGCGGATTTCGACGGGCGTCGAGGGCTGCAAGCTCAGACGGACGAGGTCGAACAAATATAACTGGCGGAGCAGCGCCATCGCAAAGCGGCGCGGCGTGCGCGGATGGCGCGCGAGACGCAGGCGTACTCCTTCGCTCGCGGTCCACTTCCCTTTTTCAGCGATGGCTGTGAGGACGTTCGCGGAAAGATCGAGGCGCTCGAGCATTTGGGAAATGTGCGGTTCTTCGATCAGCGGATTTTCGAGCAGGGCGAGGAGAGTTTCTTCTTCGGGCTCGTGGATTAGCGCTTGCAAGTCTTCTTTGGGCGCGGATTGCGCACTTTGCGCGCGAGTGGAAAGTTCATCCGGCATGAGCCTTGCGCTTCCCCAGCCCAATTGCCATTTTCGCCGCAGCTTCGGCGGGTTTCATTTGGAGCGCGACGACTCGGGCATGCGGCGCGAGGTCGTGGAGGCGCGCGTCAATCGCGGCGTCGAAGAATTTGCTGCGTCCGTTGGTGCCGCCAGCCTTGGCGATGGAAATTTCGCGGTCTTGCATGACGAGTTTTTCGATGACGCTGGCGGCGAGATCGCCGAGCGACGCGGCGGCGGTGGAAAGGATTTCGCAACAGAGCGCGTCGCCTTTGTCACCCAGTTCGGCGACAAGCGGAAAAATACGGGGGAAGACGTCATCCGGAGTCTTGACTACCCAGTCGAGGACGCGGCTCCAGTCGTTACAGCCTAGCCACTTCAGCATTTTGTCGGAGAGGGCGGTTTTCTGGCCGCGATTTTCTTCGGCGCGAACGACCGCGGCGAGAGCGCGACGGCCGATGTCGAAAGCGCTGCCTTCATCGCTGAACCACGGACCGCGGCCACCGGCGCGAGCGGTGTGGCCTTGTGCGTCGCGACCGTATGCGGCGGAGCCGGTGCCCACGACCAAGATGATGCCTTCGCCTTCACCCACGGCGGCATTCAGCGTGATGGCGAGATCGGTGGTCACGGCGACAGCGGCTTCAGGAAAAGCGCGTTCCAGGAAAGTGGCGATGCGTTTTGCTACGGATTCGCGGCCCGCGCCACCGATTCCCGCGCAGATGCCGCGAATATCGCTGGCCTTCAGATGATGGCGCTCGAGGACCACGTCGGCTGCGTCGCTGAGCGTGAACCAGGCCTTCGCATACCCGGCGCGGAGCGGGTTCGACGGACCGGCGGTGGCGCGCGCCAGAACGTTCGCATCCGCGTCCATTAAAATGCAATCAGTTTTCGTGCCGCCACCATCGAAACCGAGATAGAACGAGGTTTCTGGCGCGGAATCTTGCTCAGTCATTCGGTTCACCATGCTTGACAGCGTTCAAAGCGGACAGTTAGCATCCCGCGACCCACAGCCGCGAACGGAATCTAGATCAGCGCGATGCAAATCAGCCCCATTGACCTTGGCATTCTGGTGCTCTATCTCGCGGGCATCACGCTTTTCGGCGCGCGTTTCCGGCGCGGCCAGCAGAATCTGCGCGACTACTTTTTAGGCGGCCGCACGGCGCCGTGGTGGGCGCTCGCTTGTTCGATCGTCGCGACCGAAACATCCACGCTCACTATTATCGGCACGCCGGCGATTGCCTATGGCGGAGACCTGGGATTTCTGCAACTGGTGCTGGGCTACCTCGTGGCGCGAGTGATCCTCTGCGTGGTACTTATACCACAATACTTCCAAGGCGAATTCTATACCGCATACCAGCTTCTGGAAAAGCGTTTCGGTGCGCGGATGAGGTCGGTGGCGGCGGTGGTTTTTATGGGAACGCGGGCCCTGGCGGAGGGCGTGCGAATTTCGGCGATCGGGAAAGTGGTGAGCGTCGCGTTTGGTACAGGAGACCGCATTTCGATTTTGATCATTACGGCGCTGACGATGTTTTACACGTTTGAGGGTGGGATGCGGGCGGTGATCTGGACAGACGTGGTGCAATTCTTTTTGTATTTGGCTGGATCGGTGGCGGCGTTCTTTTTGCTGTTGCACAACATTCCTGGCGGGTGGCCGGAAGTGGCCCAAGTGGCTGTGGCGGCGGGCGGGAAATTCCGCGTATTCGATTTCGCTTTCAGTTTGACGCAAAGTTTTACGTTTTGGTCCGGGCTGATTGGCGGAACTTTCCTTACAATGGCTAGTCACGGGACGGATCAGACCATGGTGCAGCGATTGCTCGCGGCGCGGAACGAACGCGATAGCAAGAAGGCGCTTTTGGTTAGCGGCGTGATTATTTTGGCGCAGTTCACTTTGTATTTGGTGATCGGCGTGATGCTTTTTGTGTACATGAGGAGTGGAATGCTGGTTGTGCCTGGAGGCGACCCGGATAGGATCTATCCTGCGTTCATTGTTCACGGCATGCCCGTCGGGCTGGCGGGAATTGTGCTGGCTTCAATTTTTGCTATCGCGATGTCGAACGCCAGCGGCTCGTTGAACTCGCTGGCTTCATCGAGCATGATGGATATGGGGGCGCGGCGCGCGGAAACCACTGCACAATCGCTTGGCGCTTCGCGGCGGATGACGCTGGTGTGGGGCGGCGTGTTGGGGCTGCTGGCGCTGGTGCCCTGGGGGCCGGTGCTGGTGGCGGGGTTGACGATTGCATCCATCACTTACGGAGCGCTGCTTGGCGTGTTCTTGCTGGGGACTTGGAATGCACGCGCAAATGAAACTGGCGCGCTGGTGGGATTTGCGGCAGGACTTGCGACGATGATCGCGGTAAATCGGTTTACGCCGTTGGCGTGGACTTGGTATGTGCTAGCTGGGACGATTGTGACGTTTGCGGTGGGAACGATTGCGAGCGAAGTGGCGCGCGAGTCGAGAAATGTGGCGAGCGGCTAGGCGGATTAGGTTTTTGTGCTGTGCGGGAGGCTTTTTTCGGAATGCTGGCAAAGAGTGGCGAACGACTTGACCTGATACGCGCGCTGGGGCCTTGGGCCGCGGCGGCCATTGTGATTGGCACGATGGTGGGCACGGGAATTTTTTTGAAGCCAGGCGAAATGGCGGCGGTGGGCGGATCGGTGAGCGTCGTCTATGCCGCGTGGATTGTGGGTGGGTTGCTCTCGCTTTTCGGGGCTCTGTCGTTTGCCGAACTGGGCGCGGCTTTGCCGGAAGCGGGTGGGCAGTATGCCTATTTGCGAAAAGGACTTGGGCCAGTGTGGGGATTTCTTTTTGGGTGGATGCATTCGACGGTGGGCGAATCGAGTTCGGCGGCGTCCATCGCGGCGGGATTCGCGCGCTTTTCGAGTTTTCTGATTCCGGTGATTGCTGCGCCGATTTTTACGTGGCACCTCAGCAATCCTGTCTCGGGCGAACCTTACGATTTCGCATTCACCTGGGCGCAGCCACTGGCAGTGGCGGCGATCGCGCTTTTTACGTTCATCAATTATTTGGGAGTGCGGCTGGGTGGGCGCGTGCAGATCGCGCTGACGATTTTGAAGATTGCTTCGGTTCTGGCAATCGTCGCGGCGGGATTCTGGTTTGGACATGGGAGCATGGAACACTTTCACCCTTTCTGGCCGGCCGGTTCTGGCGTTGGCACGATGGCCAAGTTCTTTGCGGCGCTGGCGGCTGCGCTGTGGGCTTACGACGGCTGGGAAGATTTGAATCGCGTGGGATCGGAAGTGGAGCAACCTCAACGCAACATTCCGCTGGCGTTGATCGGTGGGACGATTCTGGTCGGCGGCATTTATTTGTTGTTTAGCGCGGTGTGTTTTTATGCGTTGCCGTTTGCGAGCGTTGCGAGTTCGTCGCACGTGGCGTCGGATGTGGTTTCCAGCTTCGCGGGGCGGGACGCGGCGGGCTGGATTACGATTGCGATGGTGATTGCGGCGCTGGGCACGCTCAATTCTTCTCTGCTCAGCGGCGCGCGAGTGCCGTATGCGATGGCGCGGGATGGTTTGTTTTTTCGGGTAACCGGGATCGTGCATCCGAAATTTCGCACGCCGGGTGGGGCGCTGATTTTTCAGGGGACGCTGGCGGGATTGATGGCGTTGACTGGGACTTTCGAGGAGTTGACTTCGTTGTTCGTGTTCGCGGCTTGGATTTTTTATGCGCTGTCGGTGGTGGCGATGTTCCGGCTGCGGCGAATTTCGCCCGAGCTTGCGCGGCCTTATCGCACGTGGGGTTATCCGGTGGTGCCGGCGTTGTTTGTGGCCGGGGCGTTGGCGCTCACGGTGAATATTTGGATAGAGAGGCCGGTGCGGTCGTCGATTGGGTTGGCGTTGATACTTTCGGGGCTTTTATTTTATCGGGCTTGGCGGGATCGAGGTGTGGAGAGCTCCGGTTGATTGCGAAACTCACAGTTTCACATATGCGGCCGCGAGCGGATGCGGCTGCGATCTTTGTGGATTGAGCAGGTCCGCTAGAAGTTGCACGCCGTCGGCTAGACGCGGGCCTGGGCGCGAGAAGTGGCTGTTGGCGTCGACTGCGAAGATACGGCGATTGCGGATGGCGGGAAGATTTTCCCAGTGTGTTGGGATTTTCGCGGCTTGGAATTCCTTGGCATTGCGCTTCGCGTCGTAGCCGCAGAGCATCACCAAGATCATATCGGCATTGCTTCGCGCGATATCGTCTGCTGACACTTTGAATGACGGATGCCCTGCCCGGCCGAGTACGTCATCGCCGCCCGCGATCGCCACCATTTCCGGAACCCAGTGGCCGCCTACGTAGAATGGGTCAAGCCATTCCAGGCAGGCCACACGCGGGCGGACGGTAACCCTCGCTGCGGCTTGCGCGGTCGTGGACGCGCCCGCTTGTGCTGCGGCGGACGCTTGCACGTTCGTGGAAGCGGTGCTGGAGGCGACTGCTTGCACTTTCGCCTTAAGCTCGGCGGTGAGCGTTTCGGCGCGTGCGCGCGTGTTGGTTGCTTCGCCTGTGCGGATGATGTCCTGCCAGACGTCATCGAGTGAGTGAGGAGTAAGCGTCAGGACGCGTGGCGGGCGCGAGAAACGCGTCAGCGCTGTGGCGAGGTCGTCGGGCGATGCGGCGCAGACGTGGCAGAGATCCTGCGTGACGATCAAGTCGGGCGCGAGGGACGCAAGCAGGTCGGCGTCAACCGCGTAGATGCTTTCGCCACGCGCGACGAGTTCGCTGACCTGGCGATCGATTTCCGCGGGCGCAGCGGTGGGATCCACGCGTGGCCTGATCAGCGCGGGTTTGCTGGCCGCTTCCGGCGGGAAATCACATTCGTGCGTGATGCCGACGACCTGATCGCCGACGCCGAGCGCGTACAGGATTTCGGTGGCCGAGGGAAGCAGGGAGACGATTCGCATGGAGTTATCGTAACGCATACGCGCGCGGTTTGCAGCGGCGCGCGTCCGTCATAAACGATCTAATCGTAGAGTAGATACTTCGCGCGGAGCGCACGGAAATCCGCGAGGTCGCTATCCCAGCTGGCGACGATCGCGGCGGGGGCCTGGTACTGGATCAGGGCGTCCAATGTGGCCTGCGAGGCGAGCAAATCCATCAGCTTCGTGACCTGGAAGCGTTCGGGATAGAGGCGGTGGAGCGCGTCGGCGATTTCGAGGCCAGTGCGGATGGAGTCGAACGCGTTGTGGTCGGTGATTGCGAGTTTGACTCCGGCGCAGACTTCACCCTTGTAGAGACCGTCGCTGGGAGTAAAACTGGCAGCGGCAAGGCTCACGCCGGGAATTTGTCGCGGAGTCAGCGAATTCAGCAAGACATCGGAGTGGATCCAGGGCGCGCCCAGTTGTTCGAACGGCGCGTCGGTGCCTCGGCCGACGGAAACTCCGGCGGGCTGCAGGATTTCGATGCCGGGATAGAGAAACGCTTCGTTGAGCGTGCGCAGATTTGGCGAGGGCGGAATCCATGTGAGGCCGGTCTGGTCGAATGTCTGGCTGCGACGCCAATTCTTCATGGCAATTACGTGCAGGTCGAGGCCCATTTTATTTTCGTCGTTAAACATGCGGGCCAACTCGCCGAGCGTCATGCCGTAGATGACCGGCAAGCGAAAATACCCGACGAAGGAAATGCGCGAGGGATCGAGCATCGGGCCTTGGATTTTTTCGCCGCCCAGAGGATCGGGACGGTCAAGAACGAAGAACGGGATTTTGTGCTTTGCGGCGGCTTCCATACAATAGCCCATGGTGGTGATGAAAGTGTAGAAGCGCACGCCGGCGCCTTGAATGTCGAAGACGAGAGCGTCGAGGCCCTGCAACATTTGGTCGCTGGGACGGCGCGTGTCACCGTACAGGCTGAAGATTTGTAGTCCGGTGGCGGAGTCCGTGTCGTTTCCGACTTTCGCGTCGAGTTGGCCGGCGATGCCGTGCTCGGGGCTGAAGAGCGCGACGAGTTTTACGCCGTCGGCGTGAGCGAGGACGTCAATGGTGCGGCGGCCTTGCGAATCCAGTCCCGTTTGATTGGTGATCAGGCCGACGCGTTTGCCGCGGAGTGGCGCGAAATTTTGGTCTTCGAGGACGTCAATGCCAGTATTCGTGCGATCGGTGCCCTGCGCGGACGCTGGTAACGCTGTCGCGCGAGGCGCGGGGCGGAACGCAAGGCTGCTTACGCCTAGGACGCTCACGAAGACGAGCAAAATTGGAACGAAACCGATACGAAACATTGTGGAGGAGGATTCGTTGTGCACCATGCGACCGTGTGTTATATACAGCCGCGGGATGCGAGCGTCAACATGGAAGGTTCCGAATGGGTGCGATGCGTAAACTCGGACTTTCCGCGCTGCTCCTGCTCCTTCTCATGACAGCCTACGCCCGTTCGCAAAAAACCTCTGCCCCGAAAGCACGCAGCTCAGCCGCAACAGCCGCCAATGCGAATTCCGCGTGGGTGGAATCCACGCTGAAGAAAATGACTTTGCGCGAGAAGCTGGGGCAGATGCTGATGCCCTACTATTATGGCGCGTTCACATCGGCGCAGAGCGCAGAGTACAAGAATCTGGTGCATGAAGTGGAAGTAAACCACGTGGGTGGATTTATCGTTGGCACGACGCGTGGGCCGCTGGGTATTGAGCGCAGCCAGGTGTATCCCACGGCGGAACTGACCAACGAGCTACAACGGCGCGCGAAGGTTCCACTGCTGATTGGCGCGGATTTCGAGAGCGGTACGGGAATGCGTCTAGATGAGGGCACGTCGTTTCCTTCGGCGATGGCGGTGGGAGCGACGAACGATCCGAAACTGGCGTACACGATAGGCAAAGTGATCGCGCTGGAATCGCGCGCGGCGGGCGTGCACTGGATTTTCGCGCCGGACGCGGACGTGAATAACAATCCGGATAATCCGATCATCAACATTCGCTCGTTTGGTGAAAACCCCAAGAGCGTGGGGGAATTTGTGGCGCAGGAAATTCGCGGCATCGAGGAAAATGGCGGGCTGGCGACTGCGAAACATTTTCCGGGGCACGGGGATGTGAGCGTCGATTCGCATCTGGCGCTGCCGACTGTGCCGGGAGACCGCAAGCAATTGGAGGCGACAGAGCTGGTGCCTTTCCGCGCGGCGATTGGCGCGAGCGTAGGATCGGTGATGCCGGGTCATCTGGCGGTGCCAGCGTTTGAGCCGGATGCGAGCGTGCCGGCGACGACTTCGCGGAATATTTTGACTGGATTGCTGCGCGACGAATTGAAATTCACGGGGCTCGTCGTTACGGACGCGATGGATATGGGCGGGGTGACGTCGCGTTATCCGCCTGGTGAAGCGGCGGTGCGCGCGGTGGAAGCGGGCGCAGACGTGCTGTTGATGCCGCCGGTGCCGGATGCGGCGATGGCGGGGCTGGAGCGCGCGGTGCGTGCCGGACGGATCACTGAAAAACGCGTGGATGAATCGGTGCGGCGGATTTTGCAGGCGAAGTCACGGTTGGGGCTGGATCGCAATCGGTTGGCGAATATCGAGCAACTGGACGAGAAGTTCGCGCGGCCGGAATTTGCCGCGCAGGCACAGAATATCGCGGACCGCGGCGTGACTTTGTTGCGCGATACTGCGCACCTGCTGCCGCTGGACGCGACGAAACCTCTGCGCGTGCTGCTGGTTTCGCTTTCGGCGGACGCCGATCCTTATCCGGGAGAGACGATCGAGCCTGAGATTCGTTGGCGCGTGGATTCGCTGAAAGCGTTGCGCGCGGACATGCAATTCGCGAACGTGAGTACGCTGAAATTGCCGCCGGCTGATTCCTATGACGTGGCAGTGGCCGCGCTGTTCGTGCGTGTCGCTGATCGCAAGGGGGACGTCGGCTTGCCGGACGAGCAGCGCGCGTTTGTGAATCAGATGATCGCGTCTGGAAAGCCGACCGTGGTGATCGCGTTTGGCAGTCCGTATTTGATCGAGGGATTTCCGGGTGCGAAGACTTGGCTCGCTGAATTTTCGACGAATTCAGTTTCGCAGTTGGCGGCGGTGCGCGCGCTTTTTGGGCAGGTGGCCGTGCAGGGACAGATTCCGGTGACTGTGCCGGGGACGGTGAAGCGCGGCGATGGTTTGCGCGTCGCAGCGGATCCTATGACGCTGCGGCCAGCGTCGTCCGAGATGGAAGACCAGCTGCATCCGGTGTTCGGTCTGCTCGATGGCTTCGTGACAGCTGGGGCGTTTCCGGGCGGCGTGCTGGCTGTTGGCTATCGCGATCAGTTGGCGGTGTATCCCTTTGGCTCACTCACACGCGATGCGAAAACGCCGAAGGTGAATGAGAGCACGATTTACGATATGGCGTCGCTGACGAAAGTCGTGGTGACGACCACTTCAGCGATGATGCTGGTGCAGCAGAAAAGGCTGGATCTGGATGCGCCGGTCGAGCGTTACCTGCCGGAATTTTCCGCGGCGGCGAAGTCCGATCCGAAGCCTTCCTGGCGGGCGCGAATCACCGTGCGCATGCTGATGCTGCACGATTCGGGATTGCCAGCGCATCGTGATTTCTACAAGGAAGCGAAAGGTCACGACGAGGTGCTGGCGAAAGTATTGGCAGAGCCACTGGTGCACGAGCCAGACACGCTGGTGGAATACTCCGACTTGGGATTTATTCTGCTGGGAGAAATCATCGAGCGGTTGACGGGAGAAACGCTGGAGCAATTCGCGAAGGGGCACATCTTCGCGCCGCTGGGAATGAACGATACGACGTATAACCCGCCGGCATCTTTGCGCGCGCGAATTGCGCCTACGGAACTGGATACGGATTTCCGTAAGCGTTTGCTGCGCGGCGAAGTGCACGACGAGAACGCGTTCGCGCTAGGTGGCGTATCCGGGAATGCTGGGCTTTTTTCTACCGCACACGACGTGGCGGCGTTTGCGCAGATGCTGCTGAATGGCGGCATTTACGCGCATCACCGTTTGCTGGCGCGGGAGACGATTCAGGAATTTACGGCGCGGGAAACCGTGGGCGAATCGGCGAGGACGCTGGGATGGGACGTGCCGACCCCGCCGAATTCGGCCGCCGGGCATTATTTTTCGTCCAGTGCCTATGGGCACACCGGATTCACCGGAACGTCGCTGTGGATTGACCCGGAACGCGGCCTGTTCGTGGTGCTGCTGACTAATCGCGTGAACCCCACGCGCACCAACGAGCAGATTCGGCAAGCGCGGCCGGCGATTCATGACGCAATCATGCAGGCCCTGGGCCTGGCGAACGGTTCCACTACCGCTCGATAACTCCCTCGTCACATAGCCTGCGGGAATTCATCACAAGCCCCATACTGGAAGATGCGTATCGGTATAATTGATGGAAGGCTGTTTACGGGCTGATGCACGGCTGAGGGCGCGGTGACACCAACGAGGACCGAACAGCGCAATCCGCGGACGCGCGGGCTGGACACCAAGTCCACGATTGAGATTTTGCGCGTGCTGAACCATGAGGATCAGCGCGTGGCGCTGGCGGTGCAGCGCGAATTGCCGCAGATTGCGCGCGCTGTGGATGCGATTGTGAAGAGTTTTCGCAAGGGCGGCCGGCTTGTCTATATCGGAGCGGGAACGAGCGGGCGGCTGGCGGTGCTCGATGCGGCGGAATGTCCGCCGACATTTGGGACGAGGCCAAAAATGGTGCAGGCGCTTATCGCGGGGGGCGCGAAGGCGTTGCGTGGCGCTGTGGAGGGCGCGGAGGATTCTGCGTCGAATGGCGCGAGAGATTTGGCCAAGGCCGGAGTTACAGAGCGTGACGTGGTGGTGGGAATCGCGGCGAGCGGAACTACACGGTACGTGCTGGGGGGCATGGAATGGGCGAAGCGGCGCGGGTGCGTGACGGTGGGCGTGACATCCAACCCGAAATCGCCGCTCGCGCACATGGCAAAAATTGCGATCACTCCGGAGACCGGGCAGGAAGCGATTGCCGGGTCCACGCGGATGAAGGCCGGAACGGCGCAGAAGATGGTGCTGAACATGCTTTCTACCACGGCGATGGTGCGGCTCGGCAGAGTTTATGAGAACTGGATGATCTACGTGGCGCTGACAAATCAGAAGTTGCACCGGCGGGGTGCGCGGATTCTTACGGAGGCCGCGGGAGTGAGCGCGTCTGCGGCGGAACACGCACTGCGGCAGACAGGACACGATTTGCCGGCGGCGCTCGTGATGTTGAAGACGGGGGCAAACGCCGTGGCTGCGCGGAGATCGTTGCGCAGGTCCGGCGGAAATGCGAGACAGGCGCTCGCGCTGCACCCGAAGCGGCGGGCGAATTTAAAAGTTCAGGGGAAATAATCATGGATCGGTTCAAGATTCAGGGCGGGCGAAAACTGGAAGGGACGGTGCGGATCAGCGGCGCGAAGAACGCGGCGCTGCCGGCAATGGCCGCAGCGCTGCTGACCAGCGACACTGTGACGCTGCAAAATATTCCGCACGTGCGCGACATCATCACCATGGCGAAATTGCTGGCGCACATGCGTTGCCGCGTCGAGAGCCCCGATTTGCCGCCCAGCGAATTCATTATTCAGGCGGAGACGGTGTCCATGCGCGAGGCGCCGTACGAGCTGGTGAAGACGATGCGCGCTTCGGTGCTGACGCTGGGGCCACTGGTGGCGCGTTTCGGGTATGCGCGCGTTTCGCTGCCCGGCGGATGCGCCATCGGCGCGCGGCCGATTGATATGCATATTCAGGCGCTGGAGCAACTGGGCGCGGAAACCAAAGTTGAGCACGGATATGTGGAAGCGCGCGCGAAACGCTTGCGCGGGGCGACTTTGCGTTTTCCGAAAATTACGGTGACGGGCACGGAAAATATTCTGACGGCAGCGGTGCTGGCCGAGGGCGAGACTGTGTTGGAGAACGCCGCGATGGAGCCGGAAGTCACGGATTTGGCGGAATTACTGATCAAGATGGGCGCGAAGATCGAGGGCGTCGGCACGTCCACGTTGCGCGTGCAGGGTGTGGAGAAATTGCACGGCGCGACGCACGCGATTATTCCGGACAGAATTGAGACGGGGACGTTCTTGGTGGCTGGGGCGATCACCGGCGGCGAATTGTTGCTGACCGATTGCGAGCCGGGGCATTTGAAGGCGGTGATCGAGAAATTGCGGGCTTGCGGAGTGGAGATCAAGTGCGAGGGCCAGGGCAAGTTGCGCGTCCGGGCAGCGAAGAAACTAGTGGCTGCGGACGTGACCACCGAGGAGTATCCCGGCTTCGCGACGGATATGCAGGCGCAGTTTATGGCGCTGACGACACAAGCGCAGGGCGTGTCGCGAGTGCGCGAGACTATTTTTGAGAATCGTTACATGCATGCGAGCGAGATGGTGCGGATGGGCGCGAGTATCGCGATCGACGGTAACGAGGCAGTGGTAACCGGGCCCACCCCGTTGAGCGGTGCGCCAGTGACGGCTTCGGACCTGCGCGCGAGTGCGGGATTGGTGCTAGCGGGTTTGGTGGCGGATAACACTACGTGGATTGACCGCGTTTATCACATTGATCGCGGCTACGAACAGATTGAATTGAAGTTGCAGGATGTGGGCGCGCAGATCGAACGGATTAGCGGACGCGAAGAATAAAAAAGGGAGGCGATTTCTCGCCTCCCTCTCTCGTTTTCCTAAATCAGCATTCCCAACAGTCGTTCGCAGTGATCTGCGTTTACAGATTTTGCAGTTAGGTTGCGGCTTCGGTCTTGGGGACGGCTTGTTTGTCGCGCAGGACGGCTTTGCGGCTCAGGCGGATTTTGTTGCCCTCGATGGCCAGAACCTTCACGAGGATTTGATCGCCTTCTTTCAGCTCGTCGCGGACGGCGCGGATGCGCGCTTCGGCGATTTCGCTGATGTGCAGCAGCCCGTCAGTGCCGGGGAAAATCTCGACGAACGCGCCGAATTCCGCGATGCGCACCACGGTGCCGAGATACGTCTTGCCGATTTCGGCGGTGGCGGTGACGTCGCGAATCATCTTCAGCGCTTCTTCGGCTGATTTGCCGCTGGAGGCGAATACGTGCACTTTGCCATCATCCATCACGTCAATCTTCACGCCGGTGGCTTCGATAATCCCGCGGATTTTCTTGCCGCCCGGACCGATCAGGTCGCGAATCTTATCCGTGGGAATATTCAGCATGAAGAGGTGCGGTGCGTAAAGCGAAATTTCCGGACGTGCAAACGAAAGTGTCTTGTCCATAATGTCCAGAATTTGCAGACGCGCTTTGCGGGCCTGGGCGAGGGCTTCGCGCATCATAGCGATGCTGACGCCCGCAACCTTGATATCCATTTGCAGCGCGGTAATTCCCTGCCGTGTGCCGGCAACTTTGAAGTCCATGTCGCCGTAATGATCTTCGGCGCCGGCGATGTCCGTGAGGATGGCGTATTTATCGCCTTCAACGACCAGGCCCATGGCGATACCCGCGCAAGCGGCTTTCAGCGGAACGCCTGCGTCCATCAGAGCGAGAGAGCCGCCGCAAACGGTGGCCATGGACGAGGAACCGTTCGATTCCAGAATGTCCGAAACGCAGCGTACCGCATACGGGAAATCGGCATCGGAAGGCATCAGGTTAGCAAGAGCGCGTTCGGCGAGAGCGCCATGACCGATTTCGCGGCGGCCGGGACCCCGCAGGAATTTCACTTCACCGACGGAAAACGGCGGGAAGTTGTAATGCAGCATGAAGTGCTTGAAGGTATCTTTCTCGAAGAGAAGATCCTGGCGCTGCATGTCTTCCTTCGTGCCGAGCGTGGCGGTGGAAAGAGATTGCGTTTCACCACGGGTGAAAAGCGCGGAGCCGTGAGCGCGCGGCAGCACGCCCGTCTCGCAGGTGATTTCGCGGACCTGGTCGAAGGCACGGGCGTCCGGACGACGATGGCGCGTGAGCATATCGTCACGGAAGATGAATTCGCGGAGGCGCTCGAAAGCGCGGGCTGCGAGCTTTTTCTTCTCGACATCTTCCGGCGGGATGGTCGCGTAGATTTCGGCCTTGATGGCGTCTATGCGGCTGTAGCTTTCCGACTTGGGGTATTTGGCGGTGTCGGAAGCGTCGCGTAGTTTCTCGCCATATTGCTGTTGGAGCTGCTTGTAGAGCGCTTCGTCAAATGCCGGCGGCGTGAAGGTAACCTTCTGCGTCTTCACTTTGTCGTGCAATTCGCGAATGGCGGCGACTATCTTGCGGATTTCCGCGTGCGCGAATTCCAGCGCGTCGGCGACGGCATCTTCGGAAACTTCCAGAGCGCCCGATTCCACCATGACGATGGCCTTATCGGAGCCGGCCACGACGATATTCATGGTGCTGGTCTTCTGCTCGGCGACGGTGGGATTCACGACGAGCTTGCCTTCGAGCATGCCGATGCGCACGGCGGCGATCGGAGTGGTGAATGGAATTTTCGAGATGTAGAGCGCAGCAGAAGCGGCGGTAACGCCGATAACATCGGGATCATTTTCGCTGTCCGCGGAGAGCACCATGGAGACAATCTGCGTCTCGTTGGACCAGCCTTCGGGGAACAAAGGCCGCAGCGGGCGATCGATCAGCCGCGAGGTGAGAATTTCCTTTTCCGATGGGCGGCCTTCGCGCTTGAAGAATCCTCCAGGAATTTTCCCCGCGGAATAGGTGTATTCGCGGTAGTCCACGGTGAGGGGCAGAAAATCTTTTTCGGCCGCTTTGCTGTCCATGCAAGCCGTGGCCAAGATTACGGTGTCGCCATAACGCGCGACCACGGCGCCGTGCGCTTGACGGGCCATCTTGCCCGTCTCGAAGGTCAGGGTACGCCCGCCCACTTCCAAACTAACTTGTTCAAACATCACTGCACATCCTTTTTGCCCCGGTTCACCGGGGACGCTTGATTCAAATACGAGATTTCAGTCTCGGGAAATACCGCGAAGGGAGAAAGCAGAGAAGAAAACAGAGCGGAAAATTTTGCGACGAGCGACGACGCGCCGCGCGGCCCGCATGTCGCCTGAAAATTATGGTTTGTGCGGTGAGTAAAGACGCGGCCGGAAGTGCCGCTCAAGAAATCCGCGCTACTTGCGCAAACTAAGTCGTTCCACAATCTCGCGATACCGATCCGGGTCGCGACGATTCAGATAGTCCAGCAGCCTGCGGCGCTTGTTGACCATCATGATCAATCCGCGGCGTGAGGCGTGATCCTTTGCGTGGGACTTAAGGTGAGTGGTCAGATAGCTGATGCGTTCGCTCAATAAAGCAATCTGCACTTCCGGTGAACCTGTATCTTTGGTGTGAACCCGGAACTGCTCGATCAATGCAAGTTTGGCTACGCTCAACTTGACCCCTCCTGAAACGTCGTGCCCTGCTCTATGCTCTTGGTCTCTCTTCGACTTCAAAATGCTAACATACAGTGATTGCTGTACAAAGGAATTTTCAGCGGCGGAAAGGCGCGCTCACTTCGCCGAATCGGGCTCATTGACGAGTTCGAGCTCTTTACGGTCGCGGCGAACCGACCAGCGAGAGAAACTCGTCGCGGGTTTGCTTGTTTTCGCGGAAGTCGCCGAGCATGGCGCTGGTTGTGGTGGTGGAATTTTGTTTTTCGACGCCGCGCATTACCATGCAGAGGTGGCGGGCTTCGATGATCACGCCGACGCCGGCGGGGTCGAACTTTTCCTGTATAGCCGTGGCGATCTGACTGGTGAGGCGCTCCTGAATCTGCAGGCGGCGGGCGTACATATTCACCAGCCTGGCGACTTTGCTGAGGCCGACTACTTTCTTTTTGGGGATGTAGGCCACGTGGCATTTGCCGAAGAACGGCAGCAGATGGTGCTCGCACAGGCTGTAGAGTTCGATGTCCTTGACGACGACCATTTCGTCGTAGCAGACGTCGAACATCGCGCCGTTCAGCAGCTTGTCAGGATCCTGGCGGTATCCGCTGGTTAGGAAGCGCAGAGCTTTCTCGAAGCGTTCGGGCGTGCGGCGCAGTCCTTCGCGGTCGGGATCTTCGCCCAGTTGTACGAGCATCTCGCGGACGAGCTCGGCAATTTTTCCGGAGACGGGCTCTGGCACTACGATTTCGGCTGTTTCACTCATGTTTGATTTGCTCCTCATACAAAATCTTCGGCTCCGATTTCGAAGCTGTTCTTGCTGGTTTCTTCGATGCGCACGCGTTCCAGGCGCGCCGCCGGAAAACTTTGCAGGCGGCGAAAGATTTCGCGGCAGACGTTTTCGGTGGTCGGAACGACCGTGCGGAACTCGGCGACTTCTTCGTTCAGGTTCTTTTGATCGAAGGCTGCGAGAACTTCGCGTTCGACGAACGGGTCGAGGTCGCACAAATTCGCGATCATCCCCGTGGCTGGATCTACTGGTCCCGTGACGGTGACTTCCAGTGCGTAATTGTGGCCGTGGCCGTAAGGATTGTTGCATTTGCCGTAGATGCGCTGGTTTGCTTCCGCGCTTAGATTCGGGGCGTGCAGGCGATGCGAGGCCGCGAAATCGTAGCGGCGCGTTAATGAGAGATTCATGCGCGCTTCCCCGCACCGTTCGAGGATGCGGCGGTGCAATCGGCGAAAAGATTGGGCGATTCGTAGAGGCGCACGCGATCGAGTTTTCCGCGAGTGATTTTGGGCTCGAGGATTTCCCAAATCACCGTCGCGATGTTCTCGCAGGTGGGAATTTTGCCTGCGAGTTCGCGGACCTCGTAATTCAGGTGACGATGATCCATGCGATCCATGACCTCGCGCTGCAGGATGTCTTTCAGTTCTTTCAGGTCGAGAACCATGCCGGTGGCGGGATCGGGCTCGCCCGCGATGGTCACTTCCAGGGTGTAGTTGTGCCCGTGGCCGTGCGGATTATTGCACTTGCCGAAGACGCGGCGATTTTCTTCCGCCGAGAAATTCGGGTTGTGGTAGAAGTGCGAAGCTGAGAATTCGACTTTGCGTGTAATGCGGATCATTGCGTCCTTTGCGGCAACGGTTTCTGCGCTACGGGCTGAGCGCCCGAGCGGTAGCTCCGGCCCTTCCAGATCACCGAACCGCGTCTATTTTTCCACCAGGAGGCGAGCAGCGCGGCGCTATAAAGACACATTCCGGGGACGTAGTATTTGATGTATGAAATTGGATAGAGATTCCTGTAAAGCGCCTGGGCGAAGCGCGCACACCGCCGGGAAATCGCGACTAGCAGCAGAGCCGCTACGAGTAAGAGTGGTGGCCGATACGTCCCGGGCAGCAATGCCCAGAGCAGGGACAGCACGACGATCTCAAGGGCGGGAAAGACTTCGATTAATTCAGCGCTCGCGTGCTTCGTTGTGCCGCCCATAAGCGGGTAGAGATTTTTGGTCCACCCTTCCCAGAGAGCGGAGAAACTGCGATACATCCGCGTGCGAACGGTTCCTATCGGCGCGGTGAAATAAATTTGGTAGCCGGCTTGCTTCACGCGCCGGGCGAGCGCTACGTCTTCGAGAACTTCGGAAGCGATGGCCGCATGGCCTCCGACTTTCTGATAGACGTCACGAAGAACCATTAGGAACTGGCCGTTGGCGGCGGCATCGGGAAGTTTCGGGTTATTGACGCGCGCGAAAGAATATTTCGCGGAGAGGCGGCAATACACGAACGGGATGAGGGCGCGCTCCCAGAACGAGCCTAGTTCCTGCTCAGGTGAGTAGGAAACCAACACGGCGTTGCGATCCACGGCATCCGCCAGCGCGCGGCGGGTTGAGCCGGGCATGTGGCAAGTATCGGCGTCGGTGAAGAGCAGCCAATCGCCCTGCGCGGCATCGGCGCCGACCGCGACGGCATTATTTTTGCCGACCCATCCCGGCGGCAGCGCGTGCGTGTGCAGGATTTTCAATTTGGGGATGCGCGCGGCGAGTTCGGCGAGGATCGCGGCGGTGCGGTCGGTGGATTGGTCGTCCACGACAATGACTTCTGTGATTTCGGGTTGCGCTGCGACGGATTCCACCGCGCGCGCGATGGAGTCTTGTTCGTTGCGTGCCGGAATGATGGCGGAAACCATAATATTGTTGTGAGGGTCGAAGGTGCGACGCCGCTCCGCGGGCTAATGATCGTGGGCCGACTTCCACTCCGAATACTTTGTTTCTTCCGGGACATCCGTGCGGCTCTCGAATTCGATTCTATAGCCGTCGGGGTCCTTGAGACCGACGACCCACATGTTGTTGCCGACGAAAGGCTCGGAAGTTTGAATTCCGCGCGAGGTTATGTCGCGATAGATTTCCAGGGCGTCCCGGCATTGGAAGCAAATTGAAACGCCTTCGCCAACTTTCCCGGCCGACACATAGGAATCGTGGCCTTCTTTGCGGAATTCTTGCAGCATGAGCGCCGCGCCGCCGAGTTGCAACCAGCACCAGCGGAGCTGGCCTTCGTCAATCCATTTGTTGGTCATCTGGAAGCCGAGGCCGTCTACGTAGTAGCGGATCGATTCCGCGATATTCTTCACCCCGAAAAAGGGCACGGCTTGCTGGACGTTGGTTTTCGTCGTGGCTTCCGTCTTCGTTCCGGCGTTCATGTTGCAACCTCCGGTGGAGACCCTCGATCGGGCCATTTTGGGGCTGGCAAATCGTTCGCATTCGATTCGCCGAAACCGCTATTATAGAGTGCTTGGACAAAGGATTGAAACGGAAACTGAATACAGGGCTGGTGCTCGCGTTCATCGCGGGGCTGCTCGTGCTATTTGCGCACCCGGATTATCGGCAGGGCGAGCCGAGTTTGCGCGGTTCGACGCCTAAAGACTTTTCGTTCACGCTGGACGGCAAACCGACGAAACTTTCCGATCTTCGCGGGACAGTTGTGCTGGTGAATTTCTGGGCGACGTGGTGCCCGCCGTGCATTGACGAGACGCCCTCGCTAAACGAGCTGCAGCGGCGCATCGCGTCGCGCGGCGGCGTGGTGCTGGGCGTCAGCGAAGACGACGATCAGCAGGCCTACGACGAATTCCTCAAGACGTATCAAATTCGCTTCCCGACTTTTCGCGACACTTCGAAGCAGATTCCCGCGCAGTACGGCACATCCATGTATCCGGACACGTACGTGATCGGGCGCAACGGAAAGCTGGACCGCAAGATCGTGGGACCGCAGGATTGGACCAGCTCGGAAATGACTGTTTACATTGATTCGCTGCTAGACGCGAAGTAACGCCATTCCCTGCAACGTGTCCTGACTAGGCGCGCCTGCAATAATCGCCAGTTCCCCGCTCCTGTTGACAATTTCGCTCTTCGGCTAGATAATACCCCCTGGGGGTATATGAGTATGAAGCGACGCGGCACACCGGACAGCCACCCTGCGGCTTGCGCTTGCGGCGTTCACGGCGGCGCGCGTAAGGCTGCGGGTGTTAGCCCGGAGATCAAATCGGCAAATCTGAAACGGCTGAAGCGCATCGAGGGCCAGGTCCGGGGCCTCGCGCGCATGGTCGAAGAGGATCGCTACTGCCCGGACATTATGGTGCAGATTTCTTCCGTGCAGGAGGCTTTGCGCGCCGTGGGCCGTGGATTGATGCGCAACCACCTGCGGCATTGCGCCACGCAGGCAATTCGCAAAGGAAATCCAGCGCAGACGGAAGCGACTTACGACGAACTGATGAAGCTGATTTACACGCACGCGCGGTGATACGGCGCGCGGCGGCGCAAGAAAAGGCGAAATGATGGAACGTGACCCAGTTTGCGGGATGACGGTGGACGCCGCGCGAGCAGCCGCGCAGGTGGTGTACGCCGGCAAGACTTACTATTTTTGCTGCGCCGGATGCGCTGACAAGTTCCGCGCGGAGCCTGCAAAATATTTGAGCTCGAATGCGCCAACAGCGACGGGGCGTGAAGGCTCTGTTGTGCAATTTAGCCGCGCGCACAACGCTGCTGCTACTCCTGCGTTGGCCGCCTCGCACGAAGAGATTCACGACGCGCGGCCGCTCGCAGCAAAAGACGCGTCTCGCAATGCTTACGTCTGTCCGATGGACCCGGAGGTTCGCGAGGATTATCCGGGGGCGTGCCCAAAATGCGGCATGGCGCTTGAACCGTCGTTGCCGCTCGCTACGGCGACGCGCGTTGAATACACCTGCCCGATGCATCCGCAAATTGTGCGTCTTGGTCCCGATTCGTGCCCGATCTGCGGCATGGCGCTCGAGCCGCGCACCGTGATCGCGGAGGAACCGGAGAATCCAGAGCTGGTTTCGATGACGCGCAGATTTTGGATGAGCGTCGCACTGACGATTCCGGTGCTCGCGCTTGGAATGTTTGATCTTCTACCGGGCCAGCCGTTGCAGCACGTCTTGACGATTCGCGCGATGGGTTGGATCGAGTTGGCGCTGGCGACTCCGGTGGTGCTCTGGGGCGGTTGGCCATTCTTCGAACGCGGCTGGGCGTCCTTGGTGAATCGCAGCCTGAACATGTTCACGCTGATCGCGCTGGGGACGGGGACGGCATTTTTTTACAGCGTGGTCGCCGTGCTTTTCCCGCAGCTCTTTCCAGCCACGTTTCGCGGCGCGAACGGGGTAGTACCGGTTTATTTCGAGGCTGCCGCGGCGATCACGACTTTGGTGTTGCTCGGACAGGTGCTGGAATTGCGCGCGCGCAGCCGCACGTCCGCCGCGATTCGTTCCCTGCTGCGGCTTGCGCCGAAAAATGCGCGACTGGTTCGCGCGGATGGCACGGAGCTGGATGTGCCGCTCGAGCACATTCAGGTGGGGGACATGCTGCGCGTGCGTCCGGGCGAAAAAGTGCCGGTGGATGGAGTCGTCACTGATGGAGAAAGTTCGGTGGACGAGTCGCTGATGACCGGCGAGCCCATTCCTGTCGAGAAATCACCAGGGCAAGAAGTGATCGGTGGAACGATCAATGGAACGGGCAGTTTTGTGATGCGCACTGAGCGGGTTGGCAACGAAACTCTACTCGCGCAGATTGTGCGGATGGTCAGCGAGGCGCAGCGCAGCCGCGCGCCGGTGCAGAAACTTGCCGACCGCGTGGCCGGATATTTCGTTCCGGCGGTGGTACTGATCGCTGTCCTCACGTTCGTGGTGTGGGCAGCCGTGGGGCCGCAGCCGCGCATGGCTCACGCACTGCTGAACGCCGTCGCGGTGCTGATCATTGCGTGTCCTTGCGCACTGGGGTTGGCGACACCCATGGCGATCATGGTCGGCACAGGACGCGGCGCACTGGCGGGCATTCTGGTAAAGAATGCGGTAGCGCTGGAGACGCTGGAAAAAGTAGACACGATTGTTGTGGATAAAACCGGAACATTGACCGAGGGCCGGCCGCAGGTGGTGGCCGTCATCGCTGCGCCCGGATTCGAGGAAGCGTCGGTATTGCGAATTGCGGCGACGCTGGAGCGCGCGAGCGAGCATCCGCTGGCAGCGGCAATACTTGCGCGCGCGAAAGAGCGCGGGATCGGTCCAGGCGAGAGCAGCGATTTCCAGTCGCGCACCGGCAAAGGCGTGCTGACGAAGATGGGCACGGAAAACGCGGCGCTGGGAAATCGCGCGCTCTTCGCGGAGCTGGGAATTTCGTTGGAAGCGCTGGAGGACAAAGCGCGGAAGCGTGAAGCCGATGGCGAAACAGTAGTGTTCGTCGCCATCGGCGGGAAAGCGGCGGGCTTGATCAGCGTGGCCGATCCCATAAAATCAACAACGGCGGAAGCAATCGCACGGTTGCATCGCGACGGAATCCATGTGGTGATGCTCACGGGTGACAGCCACGCGACTGCTGAGGTGGTGGCGCACAAGCTGGGCATCGAGAAAGTGTTCGCGGGCGTGCTGCCGGAGCAGAAAAACGAAATCGTGAAGAAGCTGCAGGCGGAGGGGCACATCGTGGCGATGGCCGGCGACGGAGTGAACGACGCACCTGCGCTGTCGCAGGCCGACGTGGGCATCGCGATGGGTACGGGCACTGACGTGGCGATCGAAAGTGCTGGAATCACACTATTACAAGGAGATCTGCGCGGCCTGGCGCGCGCTCGCACGCTGAGCCGCGCGACGATGCGCAATATCCGCCAAAACCTTTTTTTTGCGTTTGCCTATAACTCGGTGGGCGTGCCCATCGCCGCCGGAGTGTTGTACCCATTTTTCGGATTGTTACTTAGCCCGATTCTCGCGAGCGCGGCCATGACGTTCAGTTCCGTCTCGGTGATCACCAATGCGCTACGCCTCCGAAGGATCGAGTTGTGAACGCGGCGCGCCTCTCCTGTTATAATCGCGCCCATGACACACATGACCGTTACATACGAACTACAGGGGCGGCTGAACCCCGAGCAATTCCGCGCGCTGGGCACATTCGCGAATACTTATGGCCTGAAGGGTTTTCGGCTCGACGAAAAGACCAACTACCTGCACATTGATTACGACGCCTCGCGGCTGCACGAAAACATCGTGGAACACGTGCTGCGCGAGGCCAGGATTCCAGTGCTGCGCAAGCTAGAACCGAGTAACAACTAGCAGCGCACCACCGATTGCGATCAAATCCTCCAGCAGCGCTACGCCGAAGTCCTTCACTTTCAGCTGTGCGCCGATTTGGCGGCGCGTCTGGTACCCTCCAAACGCTCCCACGACGGCCCCGACGATCCCGGCGATAGCGCCGAGCGGCGCGCCCTGGCCTCCCGCGATAGCAAGCGCTGCACCACACAGCGCGCCCATCACGATACGCGCTCCCAAAGGTCCGGGCGTAGTGCGATTCGGCGTGGCGGGAAGCTTGTCATTAACTAACTCGAAGATCGCGAGTGGCGTGACGATCACGACCGTGACCGTGGAGCCCAGGAATGCCAAATGCGAGCCATGGAGGGTGATCCAGCCGAGATGCGCGGCCCAGCAGATCACTCCGGGAGCGGTGAATGCGCGCAGACCAGCAATCACGCCAATCGCGAAAGCAAGAGCCAGTATCAGCGAACTGCTCATGGCGAGAAACTATCACGGAATAGGCAGAAAATTAAAGCGCGCGGAGGTAAACGAGCGGACAAGAGTGCAGAAAAAAAGAGGGGCCCCGGCTTGGGATCCAAGGCCCCAAAGGTCGCGTTCCGGTGATCCGGCCTAGGCGTGACCGAATCATGGGGTCATCCACCCAGCTTCCCTCTCAGAGGCAGGTGGGAACGACCCATACCATCCTGCAAGTGGGCCCCTTCGTCCCCATTTGCTGGACGATGCGGATCGTGTTGGAACGCGACACACGGCGAAGGTTATGCAAGTGGAGTGCCCAAGTGCGGGAGCGCCGGGGGATTCGGACGGAACGTATTTTCAAGCACTTAACTTTCAAAAATGGGGCGCGTGGGAAATCAAAATCGTCGAACTGCGCCGATTCGGGAATATCCGTCCCGGTTTGAATCCGTTCTCCTTTTCGTCACCTGTCGTTTTTTTGTGCAACGGTGGCCGCTTCCCGCCTTGCCCGGTGAATCTGTGTGGCCCATAATAGAGATGGGTGCAGGGCGGCGAATGAAGAGATCGTTTATTCTGGTGCTCGCAATGATGGCTGGACTCGCAGGGTTGGCCATCGGGCTTGCTGCGAGTCGTACGGAGCGGCCGCGCGTAATAAAAGCGATCCCGTCGTCAGCGTCCTCCGCGTCATACGTACTGACCGCGAACAAAGCAAAATCCGCAGCGACTTCTTCTCAAGATCACGTCGTAAGATTTGCGAGCCATCCGCAGCCGATGCCGGCATTTTTGGTGAACGATCTCGATGGCAATCCGGTATCCACCGCTGCCTGGAAGGGCAAAGTTGTATTCGTGAATTTCTGGGCCACGTGGTGCCCGCCTTGCCGAGCGGAAATTCCCGTGCTGATTGATTTGGCGAATCGTTACAAGGATCGCTTGCAGATTGTGGGCGTGTCGGTGGATGACGGCGACCCGGCCGACGTGAAGCAATTCGCCAAACAGGCCGGAATCAACTATCCGATTGTGATGGCCGACCGCGCGATCGTCGCGGAATACGGGGGTGTGGCGGCGTTACCGACACTGTTTGTGGTGAGTCCGGAAGGCAACGTGGTGCAGAAGCACGAAGGACTTTATTCCAACGCACTGTATGAGGCTGAGGTGCGACTGCTGCTGGGATTGCCGGTGGATGCCACCATCGAGACATTTGAAGATACCGGGCAAATATTTCTGAAGAATGCGGCGCTCGCAACAGAGCTTCCCAACGTTGATTTTACGGGACTGAATCCGGAGCAGAAAAAAGCCGCACTGAAACGCATGAACTCCGAGACCTGCGACTGCGGCTGCAAGTTGACGCTGGCGCAATGCCGCATCAACGACACTTCCTGCCCGGTCAGCAAGAAGCTTGCCGCGCAAGTGGTGAAGGAAATTGCCTCGAATACCGCGACGCCTGCTCCACCAACGCCCGTGGCTTCCCCGTCTGTCGACACGCAGCCGAACTGACGTCAAAACGATCTGATGTTTTCCGCGCGCTTGCCGTGCGCTCCCTAACCTTTCGCGATGAACTCCGCGGGCTGAAGTGTGACAGATAGAGGTAACCCGGTAGCTTGTTCCGATCGGGGTCCGGGCATCATGCGGCGCGGTCGCTGAGGGGACGCCTTCCGGCATAACGACCGATGGCGTGGGCACACCCGCGTCCGAAATCGAATTCAGAATCACCAAATCGACGCGGCGATTCTTGGCTCGGCCTTCAGCGGTTTCGTTCGAAACCGTCGGAAAATATTCGGCGTAACCGGAGGCAGAGAGGCGATTGGGAGCAATCGCGAATTTTGTGATGAAGAGTTTGATGATTTCCGTCGCTCGGGCCGTGCACAATTCCCAGTTCGAATCGTACTTGTCATTGTGAATAGGAACATTATCGGTGTGGCCCTCGATGCGGATGTCCATCTTTTCCGGACCGACGATTTTCACGATGGCGGCGAGCACAGGGAGCGTCTGCGGACTAAGCTGGGTGGAACCGCTCCGGAAAAATCCAGCTTCGCGCAGCCTTACCACGATGCCTTCCCTGGTAGGTGTTACTGAAACGACGCGATCGTCAATTTGCAGTTCGAGCGCGCTTTCGAGCTTCTCCTGCAATTCGTTCATCTTGGCGCGATCGACCGAGCCAGTGAAGGACCCTTGCGGCGAAGTGGACAGGCGGCCCATGTTTTGCAGACGTTTGACGCTCTCGATAATCTCCACGTCCGCGACAGGCGTCGGTGGGGAGCTGGCCAGCGCAACTTTGGAGCTGGAAGCATCGAAGGCCCCCATCTGCTGAAAGGCCACCTGAATGGCCATAGCCAGTTGCCCGGCCTTGCGTTTATCAATCTGCGCCGAGGAATACAAAACGACAAAAAAAGCGAACATCGTATCGAAGGACAGATTCCACACGTGCTCGATGATCTGCGCGCGCGTTACGTTCTGGCCGGCATTGCGCATCAAATACTCCAGCAGCCCGAATTCCTTGGGCGTCAGCTCGATCGCCCTCCCCGCGCGCTTCACCGAATGCTCCACGCGATTCAATTCCAGGTCCTCGATGCACAATACCGCTTCCGCCGAACGCCCGCCCCTGCGCAGCAGCGCGCGCACCCGCGCGGATAGCTCCGAAAACGCGAAGGGCTTCAGGACCACGTCGTCGGCGCCCATGTTCAGAATTTGCGCGCGTTCTTCGGCGCGATTCCGGCTGCAGAGCACCAGGACGGGCACCTGCCGCCGTTTGCCGCGGACAAATTGCACAAGTTCCGCAGCCTCCACTCGTGGCAGATTCAGATCCAGGATCACCACGTCGTAGGTGCGCTCCTCGACCCAGTGCCGGGCGTCTTCACCGTCAGCTGTCTGGTCCACGGCATAATGTTCATCGCTGAAGCTTTCTTGCAGGAATGTCGCGAGAGCGGGATCGTTCTCGGCGACTAACATACGCATGACTACTCCAGAGGAAGGGGGCAAACCTAAAAAAGAAAACTTAGGTAGGGGAGAAAACTTTAGTGAAAATTGCAGAAAGTGTCAAAGTAAATCGGCGTCTCGACTAAGATAATTCCAAGAAGTAAACAATTCGTGACGCTACTGCTAAATTTGCCTGGGTTCACTCTCGACGTGTGCCACTAAGAAACAGCGCACGCCTGCAGTCACCTCACCACGCTCGCAGGACGTAGCACTCCGTCACGGATGCGTCATGTTCTCCGGCCTCACCAGCTCGTCGAACTCCTTCTCCGACAGATAACCGAGCTTCAGCGCCGCCGCCCGCAGGCTAGTGTGTTGATGATGCGCGGTATGCGCGATTTCCGCCGCCTTGTCATAGCCAATTTTCGGGCTCAAGGCTGTCACCAGCATCAGCGAATTCTTCACATTCTGCTCGATTCGCGCCAGATCCAGCTCCATGCCCAGAACGCAATGGTCCACAAAGGAACGGCACGCGTCCGCCAGCAAGCGCACCGAATTCAGAAAATTGTGAATCATCACGGGTTTGAAAACATTTAACTGAAAATTTCCCTGCGAGCCGGCAAACCCGATCGCTGCATCGTTGCCGAACACTTGTACCGCCACCATCGTCATCGCTTCGGACTGCGTGGGATTTACCTTCCCCGGCATGATCGAAGATCCCGGTTCGTTTTCCGGCAGAATCAATTCCCCGAAGCCGGCCCGCGGGCCGGAAGCCAGCCAGCGCACGTCGTTGGCGATCTTCATCAGCGATGCCGCCAGAGTCTTCAACGCGCCGCTCGCAAACACGATTTCGTCGTGCGCGGATAGCGCGGCAAATTTATTGGGGTGCGACGCGAACGGCAATCCCGTCAATTCGGAAATTTTCCGCGCCGCGCGCTCCGCGAATTCCGGATGCGCGTTCAATCCCGTGCCCACCGCTGTGCCGCCAATCGCCAGGTCGTACAGACCAGGCAGCACCATCCGCAGCCTCTCGACGTCGCGATCCAGTTGGCTCACCCATCCGGACATCTCCTGCCCCACCGTCAGCGGCGTCGCATCCATCAAGTGCGTGCGCCCAATTTTCACCACGTCCGCGAACTCGCCGGCCTTGGCGGCCAGCGCATCCCGCAACCTCTCGACCGCGGGGATCAGCACTTCCGCCACGCGGGACGCTGCCGCGATGTGCATCGCCGTCGGAAACGTGTCGTTCGAAGATTGCGACATGTTCACGTCGTCGTTCGGATGGATCGGCTTCTTGCTGCCGAGCACGCCGCCCGCAATCTCAATCGCGCGATTCGAAATCACTTCGTTCGCGTTCATATTCGTCTGCGTGCCGCTGCCGGTCTGCCAGATGTGCAATGGAAAATGGTCGTCAAGCTTTCCCGCGATCACTTCGTCCGCCGCCTGCACAATCAACTTGGCCTTCTCCGCCGAAAGCTTGCCCAGATCCTTATTCACCAGCGCCGCCGCTTTCTTCAGCACGCCGAACGCGCGGATCAATTCCGGAGGCATCGTCTCGCGCCCGATATCAAAATGGATCAGCGAACGCGCCGTCTGCGCGCCGTAATAACGGTCGTTGGGAACCTCGATTTCCCCCATACTGTCGGATTCAATGCGTGTCTGCGCCTTCACTGCGGGCGACGCTTTGGCGTCCACGTTCCCTCCCTGAAAAGCCATGCAGGCGGCAATCCACCTGCCGCAAGCAACCATGTGTATGTTCGCCTATATAAGGATACTGCGGAATCCGCCGCCACGCAGCCGGCAGTTCCAGCGAAAGTCGTCAACTGCGCAAGCCTTGCCGCTTTCGCAGTTCGTCGATTGAACAACGCCGAACTGGAAGGGCGGTGCTTCAGTTCATCCTGAAATCCTGGCAGCGCCAGGATTGAAGGGCCCCAACGTCAAGTTCAACGATGATAGGGGCTTTGGCCCCCGAAAGCCGGGGTGCTCGACCTCCGCCAAACAATCATGATGTGGCTCACGGAACCCACGGTCAGCTGTACCGCTCTTGAACCAAAGGACAGGCATGTTTTCGGAAACGTTCGCGCTACCATCCTCCCTGGCAAGCTTGAAAACAAACTAATATGGTGGATGCGCATGCGGGGCCATCCCCCGCAATTGCGCCGCAGCTCGGCTGCATTCTTGGGGGCGTGGCTTAACCGATGGCGTTTCTTTTCAAATCTATATTTCCTAAGGGGAAGACGGCGGTCCTTAGCCCTCCGCCCGAGGTGCAAGCGGATCTGAATCTTGTGCCACCACAATTCCCTTCTCCCCAAGTGTCCGGCGCCGCGCCATCCGCCGAGCCAGTGGCCAACGAGGCGGCTGTGCTGCAGGATTTTCTGATCAAGAATTTCCTTCTCGACGAGCCGCCCGCGGAAACCGCGACACCGCAATCGCTGCCGGCTTACGCGGACATTCCCGACCCGCTTCCCGAGCTGAGCTCCAACTCGGACGCTAAGCTCGTCGCCAGCACTGATGCGGATGCGAGCGCCAACGCCGCAGCTAATGCGAGCGCGGAAGCGAACCCAATCGCACTGACACTGGCGGAGCCCGAAAAGGATATCACCAACGCCCCCCAACTCACGGCCGCCGACTCCACACCGGCTCCTCCCAAAGTGGACACCGCCGAATGGGCGCTTGAGGAAGCCCTCGCCAATCACAAAGAGTGGCTCGAGTCCCAGGCCGCCACCGGCGGCAAAGCCGATCTGCAAAAGGCGCAGCTCGAGGACCGCGAACTGATCGGCGTCAGCCTGCGCTATGCGGATCTGCAGGACGCAAATTTGAAGTCTGCCGACCTGCTGCTCGCCGATCTGCGCGACGCATGCCTGGTGCGCGCCAATCTCGAGGAGAGTTGCCTGGTCGGAGTCAATCTGGAAGGCGCAAACCTGGAAGGCGCCTCGCTCGAATCCGCGATGGGATTGCTGCCGCGCCAACTGGCCGGAGCTAATCTTCACGAAGCGTCACTGCCCGCTACGATTTCGGAATTCAACGCCCTGGCGGATTTTCAACGAACGTCCATGACCGCCGCGCGCTTGTTCGCCACGACGTTCGCCGTCAGCCTGCTCGCCTGCCTGATCATTTGGAAAACAAAAGACGTCCAACTGCTCACCGATTCGGCCATTATTCCGTACCTGCATTCCGCCGCCGCTGCGGCCGCCGCGCCCACCGACGAAATTTATCTGATCGCTCCGGCAGCTCTGCTGGCAGTTTATCTTTGGTTTCTCTACAACCTGCAGCGCGTGTGGGACGCCGTCCTCGAACTCCCTGCGGTTTTTCCGGACGGCCGCATGCTCGGCCAAAATGGTCCGCGCATCATCACGGGCCTGCTGCGTATGCATTTCCGTTGGATGAATCCCGATGCTCCCTCCACCCGCATGATCGAAAAGGGGCTCTCAGTCCTCCTCGCCTATTGGACCGTTCCTCTCGTTCTGCTTTTTTTCTGGGCGCGTTACCTCACCCTGCAGGAAATGCACGGCACCTTTTTGCAGGAGGCGCTGATTCTGATCGCCGTCGGCGCGGCCCTCTATTGCACCACCAGCACAGGCCGTCCCGCCGAACGATGGGTCGTGCAAGGAAAACCGGAGAGCCTCACGATCGCTCGGTTGAAACGCCTCAAACCAGCCAGCGTTCTGATCGCTCTTTTCGTGGTGCTCTCTTTTTTCTCCATTGGCACTATCGCCGGCGTTCCTCACGATCAGCAGCGCGCGCCGCAATTCGCATCCGCAAGTATTCGCCGCTGGGCGCCCAGCGTTCTCTGGACGGTCGGCTACGACCCCTATGCCGAATTGACCGAGGCGTCCGTCTCGCAGCGGCCGCCCGATTGGACTGGCGCCGATGACCAGGTTCCCGCGGTGCGCGGTGCGCGTCTGAACGGCACCAATTTTCGTTACGCACAGGCGTATGGCATCTTTCTGGCGGGCGCGCATCTCTTCCGCGCGAATTTTCAAGGCGCATTCATGTCTGAAGCAGACTTGCGCGGCGCCGATCTAGGCCAGGCAAACCTGAAATTCGCGGTGCTGGATCGCGCGCAAATGAATCACGCCAATCTTGATCGCGCCGTTCTGGACGGCGCGAACCTCACGCGCGTGGATCTGCGCGGAGCCAATCTCTCGTATTGTTCGCTGGCCAACGCAGAACTGCTCGATGCGCGGCTCGACGGAGTCAGCTTCTACGGCGCGCACGCCGAAAATGCTTCGCTCGTGCGCGGCAATCTGGAAAAAGCCGATATGCGCGAAGCCCATCTGGAAGGCGCCAATCTCGATAGCGCCGATTTACAGCAAGCCTACCTCTGGTCCACTAAGCTCAGCGGCGCCCATCTGCAGAATGCTCAGCTCGGCACTGCCATATTTATTGATGCCGATTTGCACGGCGCCGATCTCCACGGTGCGCATTTTAACGGCACGGTCTTGAACGGCGCGAATCTGCAGGACGCCAATCTCGACGGTGCCGACCTGCGCGGCGTGTTGCAATTGGCTGCTTACCAGGTCTGCGCCGCGAAGTCCCGCCGCGGCGCCACCCTCGACGACACGCTGCAAACCCAAGTAGACGCGCAATGCGGCTCTCCGCACCAGCCGTAATCGCACCGACCGTTCCCAGTAGCGCCGGCGTCTCGCCGGCTCCTTCGACTCAGGTACCATCGCCGAAATCCCTCATACCAGCGCCGTTTTACCCTGAGACCCTGCCTGCGGCAGGGTCGAACGGGAGGTGCGACACATGCCCCGCACCCACCCCCAAGTCGAATCGATAAATAATTTCAACGCTTCTCCGCACCGCAACTTAGCCTACAATTATTCCCGGAGGAATTCAGATGCATCCTTGGCACGACCTCAGTCCCGGCGAACACATCCCCCGCGAATTTCAGGCCGTCATCGAAATTCCCCTGGGCTCCAGCGTCAAATACGAGCTCGACAAGGCCAGCGGCATCATCAAGATGGATCGCGTGCTGTACTCCGCCGTGTACTATCCCGCGAACTACGGATTTATTCCCCAATCGCTCGCCGAAGATCACGATCCGCTCGACGTCCTGGTCCTCTGCCAGGTGCCGGTAACTCCGCTGACCATCATGCACGCGCGCACCATCGGCCTGATGTCCATGATTGACTCCGGCACGATTGACCACAAAATCATCGCCGTCGCCACCGCCGATCCCGAGTACAACTCCTATCACGAAGCCAGCGAGCTGCCGCCCCATAAACTCGCCATGGTCCGCAGATTTTTCCAGGACTACAAGCAACTTGAAGGCAAAGTCGTGGAAGTGGACGAAATTCTGCCCGCCGCCGTCGCCTACCCCGTCATCGAAGCCGCCCTGGCCCGTTACGACAAGAAACGCCGCGCCGGCCATCACAAAAAATAAATCCGCGCGTCCTTTACCACATCGGCTCCCCGAGGCGATGAAAAAACGAACTGTCCTACCCTGCCCCATTTCTAGACGTATGGTCAGTTGTCCCTGGGTTTCGCTTGTCCCCATACTAGCAGTGCAGGTTTGGGCGATTTACAATGCGGTGGATCTTGGGGAACACCGTGAAACCTCTATTCCTAGCCGATTCCGCAAGTCCGAGGAAGCAGCATACCGCTCAGCTCCGCGGCATAACCGCGCGCTGCCGCTTCGCGCATCATTCGCGCGAGCGCCACGCCTCGCGGGAACTCGAGGCAGAAACCCCGCAGCGCCCGGCCACGCCAACAGTCGCAAGTTTCGGAGGCAAAATGAATCGCACGTCTGGAATCTTCTTCGCTGTGGTGATGATCGCTGCCGCGGTTCCATCGGCAAAAGCGGGCGGCGCTGTAAGTATAAAATGCGCGCCGAATGAAGATCGCGTGTGGGTCTACGAATCCCTGACTGATTTTAACGTCGCCGCCAAGCTCAAGTGCGGCGACCCGGTTCAGATCGTCGAACGCGTGAAGGGCTACGTGAAGATCGAAACGGCCAATGGCACCGAAGGGTATGTGCTCGACACCTCGTTCCCGAAATCCGTGCTGCCCCCAGAACCGGTAGAGAAGCCTAACGACGTGGAGTCCGCGTCACTCGCCGTCGTCGCTCGCCGCGCTTCCCGGCCTGCGTCCAATTCTGTTGATGCGCCCGCAAGCGCGCATTCCAGCGCTCCCGCAGTGGTCGCAAGCGTCGCGCCGACGGCAGTCGTAAAACCGGTCGCGCCCAGTGAGCCTCCGCCGCAATCGGCCGTCACGCTCTCGTCCGCGGCCGTTGCTCCCGCCGCCGTCGCTCCCGCGCGTGTTGCAGCTGCACCGCCGCCAGCGCCTCCGACGGTCGCAGTGACCGCAACGAATTCAAATTCTGCTACCAACACAAATACGGTCGTCGTCGCAGAAAACATTGCGCCAGCCGCGCCCGAGAAGGCAACGTACAGGGCTTCTGAGCCGACGAAAGCGCCTCAACCCGCTCCGGCCGCAACACCACAGCCGACGCCCGTCCGCGCCGCTGCGGTCACAATCCCGCGCGCAACTCCGGTCGTCGCAGTGTCCGCCCCCGCACCTGCCGTAGTCACTCCAACGAAAGCACCGGCGGTGGTGCCCGTGAGCAATCCCGCCCCGGTCGCAGCAGTTTCACGCGCATCCGTTTCTGCGCCTTCTCCGCACGATTCGAGCAACGCCAGCAGCATGACCATCGAAACATCCGCGACCCTGCAACCGGTCGCCGATGCAACTCCTCGCGCGCCCGTCAGCGTCTCGAAGCCGCCCGCGAAGCGGCCCGCAGATCCAGACGGCGATGAAGATTCCGAAGTAGCCGCGTTGAACAGCGAAGAAGCCAACTGCACGCAATACTTCTCCGCCTACGGCCTTTCCGCCAATCAATACAAATGGCTCGCGCAGAACCGGCGCAAGGCCTTCCCAGGTGTGTGCCCCGCGCCCACTCCCGCGCAGGTGGATTTCGTGGTCATCTTCACCCACGACGTTCCTTTTTATAACGTCACCATGCCCAACGCCGTCCACACCGATCTGAACGGATTTTCGGACTGGACTCCGCTCACCACTGTCGACACGGCGGTGATTTCCGCCACTGACGCGGACAAGAGCCATCACGAATACGTCTGGGTTTTCCACACCAACCGCGGCGCATTCAACCCCACGACATTTTCTTCCCGGCGTCGTCCTCTCTATTCCAAAGCCGAAACCAATATGCTCGGCTCGCGCGGCGGTTTTCGCACCGTGATGGACGCCCTGACCTTCATCGAACAAAACGGCACCAACCGCTGACGCTGCGGCGCGTCCGTCTCGTCGTCATCACATTGCGGAATAACTGCCGCCTGTCATTCCGAAACCACGTCCGCGGATGAGGGATCACCTCCTTGCGCCGATGCCGGCGAGCATGTGGGCTCTGCGTGCAAGCGGCGTTCAGCGCATCGTCGCAGCGCCCCGCCATCTCTCGCTTCGAACCGCGCCCGTTCATCTCCCTTGAAACACTTCCGGCAAGATGCGATAAGCAAAGTTATCGGCTGCCGAGTGACCGTGGCTGTCTTTAGGAGTTCTGCATGAAAATCGCTGCCCGCGCCTGCTTCGCAATCATCGCGGTTTCACTCTTGCTGCCCGCGCAAGAGCGCGACAACCTTAGCGCGGATCAATCGCTGATTCTGACCCTCGAAAGAGCTTGGAATGTAGCCGAGGAGCACAAGGACGTCCGCGCGTTGGACCAGCTTCTCTCCAGCACACTGGCCTATACCGATTACGATGGCTCGTTCATGAATAAGACGCAGTTTCTTGCCAGCGTCAAAACTGCGGGTCTGGATGCGGACCAGATTACAAACGAAACTGCAAGTGTCCAGGTCTACGGCGCGAGCGCGATCGTAACCGGCATCTATCATGAAAAAGGCGTCCTGAAGGGTAAAGCGATCTCGCGACGCGGAAGATTCACGGATACGTGGGTGAAGGAAAACGGATCGTGGATGTGCGTCGCGAGCCAGTCCACTCTGATCAGTCACCCACCGGAGTAGCGCGGCATCGGCCGGCAATTCAGGAAAACTTGAAGAACTTCAACGATGCGGAATTGATGCAGTAGCGCAGCCCGGTCGGCGGCGGTCCGTCATCAAACACATGCCCCAGATGCGCATCGCACCTGCGGCAGGAAACTTCCACTCGCGTCATTCCCAAGCTGCGATCTTCACGCGTCGCGATATTTTCCATGGCAATAGGCTCGAAGAAACTGGGCCAACCCGTCCCCGAATTGAATTTTGCCGCTGAGCTGAAAAGCGCTGTCTGGCAGCAAACGCAGCGAAACAAACCCTTCTCGTCCAAATCCCAGTACTCACCGCTGAACGCAAATTCCGTATCACCCTTGCGCGTAATCTCGTAAACGCTGCGTCCCAGTTGCGCCCTCCACTCTTCGTCAGTCTTGACAATTCTCGGAACCTGCGTCAATCCCTGCCTCGCTCCAGCGTTGGAAAATTCCACGATCGAGACGAGCGCCGGCCGGTTGTCCGGTGCCGCTTTCACTGCCGCGCGCTGCGATTCCTCGTGACGCCACGCCACCGCACCCACAATCGCCGCGACTGCTCCAAACAGGAACACTCGCCGTGTCGCACTTCCCATCCCTTCTTCCCTCGGCAGTTCACCATCAAACATCACATTCGTCCTCGTTCTAATTACCTACACATACTACGCGTGGAACTTAGCTGGCCCGTTCATCCGCAATCCGCCGCAATGAAAATCGCCCCGGAGCCCCTCATGAAGCTGTCCCATTCCTGGACGATCCTGTGTTATAAGGGAGATAGTTTACCCCTTCGGCTTTCAAGCATTTCCAGAATTGTGTGTGCCGGTGGGTCTCCGCGCCGGGCCTGCGCCATGAAGAAGAATGTCCGTTCCACAAGGAGTAGTGATCGCATGACCGCCGTCAATATCAAAAAAGGCTGGGACACCGCGCGCACGGCGCTCCGCATCCGTAGCATCCGGCAGATCGCCGTGCAGTACGAAGGCACCGAAGAGCGCGTCATCTCGCGCGTCCCGGACGTCAGCACCACCGGCATGTTCATCAACACCAGCCGGAAATACGCCGAGGGCGCGATGCTGAACTTGAGTTTTTGTCTGGCGCTCTCGGGAGTAGAAGTGCAAGCGCGCGGCGAGGTCCGTTACTGCCTTCCCGGAGTCGGCGTCGGCGTGCGGTTCGTGGACGTCGCCGAAAACGCCATCCATTCCATCGAGCGGGAAATCCAGCTCTTGCGCAACACTCGGCGCCCGGTGCCCAAAGTGATCAACCGCAAGTTAGCTCGTCGCAAGTCAGCCCGTCGCAAACGATTGAAGTCAAAAGCAACGCCGCGAAAATCCAGGTAACGGGAAGCCGCCCTGGGATTGCCTTCTTCTCTGTACGCCGTCATTTTCTAGCAGGCGTACAATGTGGTCCTGAGGAGGTCCACACCATGTCTGACGCAACAACGAAAATCCCCTCGCAAGCGGAAATTGAATTCCTGGCATATCAAATCTTTCTGGAACGCGGCGGCGAACCCGGCCATGACCTGGCCGATTGGCTGGCAGCCGAAGAACAACTCAAAACGCGGAACGAAGCCGAAGCTCCTGTCGCGCAACGCACTGATACCGCTCCCATGCGCAAGAGCGCTGCCGGCGCCTGAACAACCTAGTGAAAATCGTGCGACGTGGTTTCCGCCCTCGTGACGGACAAAGGCTGAACGCTTTCCACTTTCACGGAAACCACGTTGTCCTGATGCTGTAGCTGCCCTTCGATCAGCAGAAATTGCTGATGCACGATCGTAACGTGGTGCTCTTCAAATACACGCGGCGTCACAATCGCGTTCGCAATTCCCGTTTCATCCTCGATGCTGAGGAACACAAAACCTTTCGCGGTGCCTGGCCTTTGCCGCGCGATCACTCCGCCGGCCACGCGCACGTGCGTCCCGTCCGGCAGGCGATTGAGTTCGCTCGCCGTCAGAACTCCCTGCCGTTTCATGCTCGCGCGATGATATTTCATCGGGTGCGGGCCAACGGTCATCCCCGTGCCGCGAAAATCGGCCACCAGCCGTTCTTCCGGCGTCATCGGCAGCAGCGGCGAATTCGCGGTCGTCTTTTCCATCGTGGTCGTTGCGGGATCGCCCGCCTCCTGCCCGACGCTCGCGGCGCGATCCGTCTGCTCGCAGCGCTCGAGCAGCGGTCCAGCACTGCGCGCCGCGCGTTCCACTTGCCACAACGCGTCCCGGCGATGCGACCCGCGCCCTCCACCGATAAAATTCAACGCGCCAATTTCCGCCAGCGCCGTCAGCTCCACTTTCCGTATCGCCGGAACGCGCAGCTTCACATCATCCAGTGAGCTAAACGCGCGTGCATTCCGTTCGCGCACGATTTCCTCCGCAATCTCGCCGCGCAATCCTCGCACGTAGCGCATCCCCAGCCGCACGCTCAACTCCTCACCCTGCTTTTCGATCTTGCACAACCAATCCGAACACGTCACATCAATCGGCCTGATTCGCAAACCGTGCCGTTGCGCATCCTTCACCAGCGTCGCAGGCGAATAAAACCCCATGGGCTGATTGTTCAGCATCGCGGCGGTGAACGCGGCCAGGTAATGGCATTTCAAATACGCGCTGGCATAGGCGAGCAGCGCAAAACTCGCCGCATGCGATTCCGGAAATCCATACAGCGCAAAAGAAGTGATGGACTGCACAATCGTGTCCTGCACCTCGCCCGTGATGCCTTTCTTCTCCATCCCGCGCCGCAGTTTCAGTTCGATGTCCTTCATCCGTTTTTCGGAGCGCTTGAAACCCATCGCGCGCCGCAACTCTTCCGCTTCGCCTCCGCTAAATCCCGCGGCAATCATCGCCATGCGCAGCAATTGCTCCTGAAATAGCGGCACGCCCAACGTCCGCGCCAGCACCGGTTCCAATGAAGGATGCAAACAAGTGGCCGGTTCGCGCCCCTGCCGCCGCTTCAAATATGGATTGACCATCTTCCCCACAATCGGCCCCGGCCGGATAATCGCCACCTGCACCACAATGTCGTAGAACCGCACCGGCCGCAGCCGCGGCAGGCAGGACATCTGCGCGCGGCTCTCAATCTGGAACATGCCCACGGTGTCCGCCTTGCGCAACGTTTCGTAAACCATCGGATCGTCCGACGGCAAGCGCCCCAAATCAATTTCCTCGCCGTAATGGTCGCGAATAATTCCGAGCGACTCTTCCAGCACCGCCATCATCCCCAGTCCCAGCAAATCCACTTTCACAATGCCCATGTCTGCGCAATCTTCCTTGTCCCACTGCACCACCACGCGGCCGGGCATCGTCGCGGGCTCCAGCGGCACCACCGAATCCAATTGTCCCTGGCACACCACCATCCCTCCGGAATGTTGCCCCAGGTGCCGCGGCAAATCCTGAAACTGCACGCACAGCTCCAGAAATTTGCGAATCTGCGGATGCTGCAAATCCAGGCCCGCATCCTTGAAATGCCGCGCCAGCGTGTCGTTCTCGCTTTTGTATTCCCAGGCGCTCACCAGGCTCGTCAAGCGGTCCAGCGTTTCGGAATTAAACGAAAGCGCTTTGCCGATTTCCCGCGCCGCCGACTTTCCACGATACGTAATCACGTTCGCGGTCATCGCTGCGCCCAATTTTCCGTAGCACTCATACACATACTGAATCGCGCTCTCGCGCTGATCGCCACTCGGCAGATCCAGGTCAATGTCCGGCCACTCGCCGCGCTCTTCGGAAAGAAATCGCTCGAACAGCAAATCCATCCCCACCGGATCCACGGCCGTAATCCGCAGCGCGTAACACACCGCGCTGTTCGCCGCCGAACCCCTTCCCTGCACCAGAATATTTCGCTCGCGGCAAAAGCGAATGATGTCCCAGACGATCAGAAAATAACCTTCCAGCCCCAGCCGCTCGATCATTCCCAATTCTTTTTCGATCTGCGTGCGCGCTTTTTCGTTTTGAAACCCGTAGCGGTGAATCATTCCTTCCATCGTGCGCTCGCGCAGAAAATGCGCCTGCGATTTCCCGCCCGGCACCGGATATCTCGGAAACTCGTATCCCAAATCCTGCAAATCGAATTGCAGGCGCGCGGAAACCAGCTGCGTATTCGCGATGGCTTCGGGAAGATCCGCGAATAAACGCGCCATCTCCTCCGGCGATTTCAAATAACGTTCGGAATTGCGTCCCAGCAGCCGCCCCGTGGTTTCGAGTGTGCGGTGATGACGCAGGCAGGTGAATACATCCAACACTTCGCGCCGCTCCGGCTGCGCGTAACACACACCGTTCGTCGCCAGCAGCGGCAAACGCAATTTCCGCGCGATTTCCGCCGCCGCGTGATTGCGCGCTTCTTCCGCGCGGTCAAAATGCCGCTGCAATTCCACGTACACATTTTCGCGGCCGAATAATTCGCAAAGCTGCCGCACGCACGCCAATCCATTTTCCACGCCGCCGCGCGCGAGCGCGTGCGCCAGCGGTCCTTCCTTCCCTCCCGTCAGGCATAGCAGCCCCGCGGCTTTTTCGCCCACTTCTTCGTGCGAGACATGCCCTTCGCCCTTGCGCGCCCGCAATTTCATACGCGTAATTAGCCGGCAAAGGTTCTGGTATCCCGCGCGCGATTCCACCAGCAATGGAAACCTCCACCCCGCCGCGGACGTCACCTCCGCCCCAATATGCGCGCGCACGGAAATTTTCTTCGCCGCCAGATAAAATCGCGGCGCCCCGTACACCCCGTCGCGATCCAGCAGCGCCATCGCCGCCATCCCGCGCTCCGCGCACCTCTCCGCCAATTCCTCGGGCAAGGAAGCCCCTTCCAGAAAACTGAAAGCCGACCGCGCATGTAGTTCCGTGTACATCTGCATTCATCTTTAGTCGTACATCCCGCGCACAAACCAACTGCGACATGCCGCATCGTAATAAACGCAATACAAACCCGCGCGCATGTGCGCTTTCGCATCCTGCACCGGCGCGATCGCATGTATATTCGCCGGCACATTCGCCGCCACGCCCGCATTCCCACCATCAAACTGAATCTCCAAATCCCATTCCTCCTGCTGCCACGCATCCTCCCGCCACCAATCCCCCGAAGTCCGCCATGGTCCCGACGCCGTCATCACCCGCCCATACAAACCACGAAAAAATATTTTCGCCGGCCTCCCTTCGTGCAATTCCACCCGCGCCGCCAGACGCGGCCGGAAAATCCGGCAACCCGTCGCCGGCCTGCGCGCAACAGCATCGCCATTACCGCCAGACGCGGATTTCTTGCTCGCCTTTCCCCGCCCTCTCGTTTCATTCGGCTGCGCAAAAAACTTGTTCATCCGGAACTCTCCCGGACGATGCGTATCTGTCAATTCCGGCGAACCGATATTCGCGTTGCCCACCAGTTTTGCCAGCCGCGCCACGGTCAGCTCCAGTTTTTCCGGGTCCGGAGAATTGGGCACAAATAATCCATGCTGCGTCGAGCGTGGCCGCGCCGGGTCCGCCCCCAGCATAATTTTCACGATCGCGTCCGGCGGAGGATCGGCCTGCAACTGCAAGCGCAGCAATTTCAAAAGCATTTTGGAATCCCGCATGGGCACAGGCAGATTCAGAGCCTTCTCATAAGTTTTCGCCGCCGCTTCCGTTTCCACTCGCGCCCCCGCCGCTCTCGCATTTTTTTCTCGAACGGGCGCCTCCTTCTCGAAAGCATCCCCCAAATCAAATCGCACACGAATCGCCGCAGCACTCAAAGCCCGCGCCGCCAAACGCGCGCACACCTGATCCAGCAATCGTCCCAGCACAAACGACAAAGGCTCCAGGTCCTCCACCGCATCATCGAGCTCCATCTCTTCTTCCAAAATTTCCGCCGGCTCCGCCAGCACCAGCGAACGCGCATGCGCCCCGCGCGCCAATTCCTGCAAACGCACTCCTTCCTGCCCCAATCGCTCCGACAATTCCAGCACCGGCAACGTCCCCAGCGCCGCGCACGTTCGAATGCCCCAGCGCTCCAGCGTTTCCAAAGCTTCCGCGGAAGGCGTGAGCGTGTGCACCGGCAAACCACTCAAATGCCGCGCTTCCTCTCCCTCCGGAATCACGGTAATTCCCGCAAAACCGCGCGCCGCATGCACAGCCACTTCCAGGTTTGCGGATACCGCCACGTGCACGCACAAGCGCAACTCCGCCGCGCGCCGCGCAAATTCCCGCGCGATATTTTCCTCCGCGCCAAATAAAGAATTCAGTCCGGCCAGATCCGCCAGAATCGTGTCCTGTGCGTGATCTTCCACGCGCGGAGACATGGACCACCCCAGATCCAGCAAAGCCGCATGCGCCGCCTTCTCCAGCACCCGCGAACGCCGCCGGATTTCCACTCCACACAATTGCGCCTGCGTTTGCGCCATCCCCAATTGAATTCCCGCGCGCCAGGCCGCATCATTCGCTGCCACCACGCTCACAAGCGGCGCAGTCCCATCCACCAACGCCACAGCCTTTTCACGATCACGCAATTCACTCTCAGCGCGCAGCACCGCCTGCACCAGAAAATTCGCAACGTGAATAGCAGCAAACGCCATATTTTTTCGAATGCACTGCCCTATCCGGCAAAATCGCGCCAGATTTCGCAATAACAACAGTTATTTCCGCTTGACTGCAATCGGCAGGCTGAAAAAATCCCAATCCATCCGCGTCCTAAAAATCCCTTCGTTGGCCACTCGCGCTGCCGCGGCAAAACCGCCGCGAAAATATCCCGCATCCCCTTTTTGCACCCGCGAACGCGACACTTCCCCCCGCGCACTCCGTCCCTCGAGCAGCCATCCCCAAGGCAACCGCGAGTAATCCTCTATGCACCCCGCCGCACCCTCCACCGGCATCCGCGACCACCCCGCCACCCCCGCCTCCAAACGCAATCCCAACGAAGCGCAGCTCTTCGCGTTCGATTCCTGCTCCAGCAGCATCAGAATCGTCGGCGTATCTTCCACCGCGCGCCGGAATCGGAACCAGGAATCCAGCGGCACGTGCCGCACCAGCCGTGGCGCAATATCGCTCAGGTCCACGGCAATCAATCCAAACCCTCCGCCCTGCAGCAGCAGATCCGTCGCGCGCAGCGTCTGCTCCACATTCCGGCAGCGCACCCACAATAATTTCCGCAGCTCCACTCCCGCCGCTTCCGCCGAATGCGGATCAAACGCATCTCCTCCATCAATCAACGCGCAAGCTTCCTCCTGCGCGGTGCGCGCGCTCAAAGCCGCCAGCAGCAAACTCGTTCGCCCCGAACAAGACGGCCCAAAAATTTCCGTCAGCGCCCCGCGCGGCAACCCTCCGGTCAATAAATCAATTTCCGGAATGCCGCTGGAAACGGTGACCACCCGCTGGCGGTCGCGATAGTTGAACGGCGCAGCCACGCGCCCCGCCAGAGCGAGTTCCACCTTCGAGCGTAGCGCGGCAAAGTTGGCAGCCATGGTCGGGTCAATTGTCAGCGTCCAAAAGCGCCACTCAAATCTTCGCTTTTTGTTCGCCTAGAGGGAATTCTCCACCACTCCCCCGCGATTGTCAATCACACATAGGCTAAGGTTTTGACGTTGTAGCGGCCATCCCGCAAACGCGGGATGGGCGCAGTTGACCTTGTTTTTGAATATGCAGTCGCGACAAAAACTAACTCGCTCCAGCAGTTGAGGAATAAAAACCAAAGCGTCGCCGATACGCTTCGATTGCGTTTCTTGCAGTCATGGTGAGTTTCGGTGGAAGTTCGTCAAACCGAAACCACTGCACCGCGCGCGTTTTCTCCGGCTCGCAATTCCTGGCTTCACCCGCCAGCACGCGCCCCAAATAAGCCGGCGAAACCCAATGCTGTCCCTCCGCCGGCAAAATATGATCGGTAACGCACAACAAAGAAAGGCCGAAACCGCTGCAGGACCTGTCGCATTTTCGAAATCAAAAGCAAAATCTCGGGTAGAATCGTCCTCGCGCGCCGAGCCTCGCTAGCTCGTCACAAACGCTGCGCGCCTCTTAGAAGGTCGCGCCCGAGTGGAGCCTGACTATGCCTTCCACTGAAAAACTCGACACTCACCATAAAGCGCTCTCACTGAATCTCGATGCAGCCGCCTTCGGCTCGTTCGCCGAAATCGGCGCCGGACAGGAAGTCTCGCACTGGTTCTTTGTAGTCGGAGGCGCCTCCGCTACCGTCGCCAAAACTATTTCCGCCTACGACAAAGAAGTCAGCGACGATCTCTATGGCTCCGGATCGCGCTACGTATCCAGGCAGCGACTCGAGGAAATGCTGGACAAGGAGTGGGCCCAGCTTCTCGCGCAGTTAAGCAAAACCCGCGGGCCGCATACCCGCTTCTTCTCCTTCGTTGATACCGTCTCCGCGCGCACCTTCGCCGGGACCAACGACCCGCACGGCTGGGTCGGCCTGCGATTTCAGATGCAGCCCGGCGGTCCTGCAAACGACGTCCTGCTGCACATCAATATGCGCGATCCTTCGAACGTCCTCCAGCAGGAAGCCATCGGTATTCTGGGCGTCAATCTCATTTACACCGCGTTCTATCAATTGCAAACCGAGGAATCATTTCTGGCTGGCTTGGCAGAAGACATCGTCAAGGACCGAATCGAGATCGACTACATCGACCTTCGCGGGCCGGCATTTGAGGGTTGGGATCGTCCTAGCCTTCTAGCCAACCTGGTACGTAAAGGATTCGCCGAGGCTGTGTTTTTCCGCTCCAAGGGCCCCGCAGTTCCTCCTACCGAGGCTCTCTACAAGAAAGCCGTGGTGCTTGCGCCGGGATACTTTGGCCACGCCGATCCAACGCATTCCCAAGTCCACATGCGATTGTTGGCTTCGGGTATTCAGGAGCTTCAGAAGGAGCTGGGCGAAAAAGAGGTTCCGCCCGTGGGTTTTTTTTGCCTGACGGCTGCTCCGCTCACGCCGAACGAACCGGTGTCGGAAGTCCCCGACTTGTTGCGGCGCATCGATGGGCTGCTCACCGCTGGCGGTGACGTAATCCTTTTTCGCCAGGCCGAGCTCTACAATATGACAACTCTCGCACACCGCTATACGCAGGCGCCCGTGCGCTTCGTCGTAGGCCTTTCCCTGGCGATTCGAGCATTTGGAAACATTTACGGCAATTTGGAAGGAAAGCTCCTGGAAGCCCTCTCACGTCTGTTCGCACAGAACGTCCGCATCTACGCTTACCCGATGCCCGCTGCGGATCTGCGGGAAAGGCTGAAGGACCTTTCCGACAGCGGTTGGGAGTGGAGTGAGACCAATGGAATGGTCGCTGCCACCCAGTTGCGCCACCCGCCGCCTCTTGGACACTTGTATGCTTATCTTCTCGCCAGCAATTTTCTTGTCCCGATGCAAGTTCCTGCGGCCCTAAAAGCTGACGCTTGACGGCGGCCGGCCTGCACGTAGAACCGCCGTTTGCGCCCGGCACCTTCCAGGCACATCGTCGGCTACCCGCTGGCGTTCCAGCGGGATCATCTGTCCAACGAAGACCACATACCCCGGCAGCTTTCCCAACCAGCGCGAGCCGGCATGGCGCGTCCGTCACACCAAATTTCTTCCGCTCCAGCTCACGAATCAAATCGCAAGCACGCACGTAGATCGCGACACCGCAGCTCCCCGCGCCGTCCATCGAGCCTGAAATTATTCTGACGAAGCGGAGACGGGTGCGAGTGGAGAAGTGTATTTAGCGGAATGCGGGTTTGGCCAGCTGACTTCCAGCACGGTTTCCTTGCGTACAAGAAGCTTCGCACGGCGGTTGACGCGAATGTCAAGCGTGTTCGAACCGTCGGAGACAATCTCCGCGAAGCCTTCTTTTTGCATGTGCAGGCTCTCGTCGGTGCGGTACAGGATGACGCGCAACGGATGGACGCCGGGAGAGAGGAGGCAATCGAAATGGTGCGGTTCGCCCAGAGAGGCGGCGTCGAGCCGAGTGGAGATCAGTACATCCTGGCCGGCATAGACAGCCAGGGTTTCCTCCGCGATGGCGGAAACGACCTCGATGCGAAGCGAAGCGAGTTGCACGGGACGCGGGGGCTGCGCGGCGGATGGGGCGGTGGCGGAACCCTCTCCGAGAGACGCGTCGCGCGTCGATCCAGGAGTCAAAGTAGAAACTTGTCCCCGATCGGCGGGTGATTTGGGTGGCCGAGAAGTTCTCGAAGTCGAGGGCGTGGACGCGCGTGGAAGCGGCGATTCGGATTTCGTTGAACGAGCCGAAGCTTCTGTTAGCGGCGGATCCTCGACCGCCGAGGAAGTGATACTGTTCATTGATGGCGAGACTGATTCGGGCGGAGTGCTGCGGGTCGGGGCGACGGTAGAGGGATCTACCACGGCCGCAGAGGCGCTCAAGCTGGAGAGCAAGTGTTTGCGGAGGGCGGGGACAATCGACACAAGGGAAATGAGAAGGAGCAGACCAGACGCAGCTACCCACATGTCTTTTTGCTGGAAGGGCTGACTCCACCAAGAAATCTTGGCCCGCCGAGCTGCGGCAGGATTGGACCTCGTCGGTTCAGCGTGGCTGTTTCGCGCGAAAGGATAAACCAAGGCGGCCAGTTCTTCGGCGGTCGCGTATCGATCTGCTGGGTTCTTAGCCAGGCAGCGCATCACGACCTGGTCAAACGCAGGAGGCAGCGCAGGATTGTGATGAGAAGGCGGCAGCGGCGCGCTGGAAATGATTTGCGCGCAGACAGCGACCGCGGAATCGCCATCGAAAGGCCGAATGCCGGTGGACATCTGGTAAAGAACGATACCCAAAGAGAACAGGTCGGAACGGCTGTCTTGCGAATTGCCGAGAATCTGTTCAGGCGAGAGATAGGCAGGAGTTCCCATCAGATTTCCGCTGCCGGAGCCTTGCGTCGACAAGCGTGCCACGCCGAAGTCGCCGAGCTTTACTTGACCTTGCGGGGTCATCAGAATATTGGCGGGTTTCACGTCGCCATGAATGATCTTGGCGCGATGGGCTTGGCCGAGTGCGGTGGCGAGGTCCCCCGCCCACACCGCAACACGCGGAAAAGGCAGAGGGCCCGAGTCGAAAACGGATTCCAGTGTTTTCCCCTCAACATATTCCATAACGAGATAAGGCGCTCCCTCTTTGCTCGTGCCGACGTCGTAGAGGGCAACGATGTTGGGATGCGAGAGGCCGCCGATGATCTGGGCTTCGCGGAGAAATTGTTGCTGGAGATCGCGGGAACCAAAACCATGAAGAAAGGTTTTCAGAGCGACGATGCGTCCAATAAGCGTGTCGCGGGCTTTATCGACACGGCTGGTGGCGCCCGTGCCAAGCGTTTCGATAACTTCGTATCGATCTTGTGGAGTGTTCATAAGTCGTTCGTAACCAGAAACGTGCGCCCAAGTTCCTATAGGAGGATGGAAGAAATCGTGGCGTTCGGGAACCCCCCAAGAGTCCTAATTTAGAAAAACTCTAGTACCAGCCCGATAGACCTTCAGGTGGGCATCTGCCATAGGATGATGAACTTATCCGCCCTGCGTTGAATTTCTCAGCGGATGTTGACTTATTCAGCGGTATTCCCCCTCTCGACGCACCTCTGCGAATAATCCAGCCATCGCTTCCTCAACATTCCATGGACGATGGCTGACGGCTTCGTTCGCCTGTACATTGGCCCCGGATTTGCGCATAACGCCGTGAATGCCCATGGGGGCGATCCGAACGAAGGAGAAAATCCATGACAGCTAAGAAAGCGGCCACGAAACTGAAGAAATCCAAACAGCTGCAACACACAAAGACCCTTCGCAAATAGCGGCGCCAGCTGGCAACTCCCGGCCTCGGGCCGCTGTTTTGTAACGGCGGCCTTCCCTCTTGAATCCTGCGATTCGCGAGAAACCACATCGCAACCAGGAAGAGAAACCCCCCGAAGGCAAAACTCAAGAAAGCTGCTGCGCTCCAGCGCGTTAAGCCACTCGCGACATATCTCGGCGAAACAGAAAAGAACCTCAAGCAGGTTTTAGAGTGACTGCCACGGACAGGCTACGGCGTCGCCGAATCTCCCGAATCTTTGGAACGGAACTTTAACTCCAGGCCTGGAGCGAATTGTTGCTGATGACTTTAGAGGTGCATGCGATCAGGACCAAGCCTTAGCCCGTCACGCGAACCAGCTAAACGTTTGAGACGGCCCCAAACAGACTTTGAGCGAGTGTTGCGTCGACGCATTGAAACCGCGGTCGCAATTGGGAAAGTAGAACTGGACTCGAAATTAACCGGCGGATATCAGGCAATCCTGCTGCAGCTCCCAAGCGAACATACTCAGGCCCGCCGCAACCTCCTCGACTTCGTTGCAGAAACTGCAGCAGGTCCAGGAGCCGCGATCAGCCGCCTTCCCAGGTCGCAGGCAGTTGGCCCGGGTGTACAATGCCAGCATTCCCCAGCCCAAGGAGACGAATCGCGATGACACTTCGGGGAATTGCGCGCAAGAGTTTTTGCGGTATCGTGGCTGTGGCCTTGACCTCCGGGATCCACACTTTTGGTCAGGCCAGATCCGTTCCAGTTGACCCCGGCGTGCGCGGTGGCCCGGCGGGTGCCGGCACTCCGCTGAAGGGTCTTACCGCGGACGAAACTGCGTTCTTCCAGGATGGGCAGGCCAGGTTCGCTGATATAGAGGCCGTGAGCGGCGGCGCGAACAATGGCCTCGGTCCCCGCTTCAACTCCAACCAATGTTTGTCTTGCCACGCGCAGCCGAGCATCGGCGGAACGAGCCCCGCGCAAAATCCCTTGATCTCAGTGGCTACTTTGAATGGGGCGAAGAACACTGTGCCATGGTTCATCACCCAAAATGGTCCGGTCCGCGAAGCGCGGTTTAAGAAGAGCAACGGCAACGCCGATGGCGAGGTCCACAACCTCTTCGTAATCACCGGGCGAACTGACGCCACCGGTTGCAACATTTCTCAATTCGACTTCCTGCCCGCGGGAAATCCGCTGACGGGCCAAGGTGGGAATGCGAACATTATTTTCCGAATCCCGACTCCCGTGTTTGGCGCGGGACTCATCGAAGCGATTCCAGACTCGGCCATCCTTGCGAACATGCACGCCAATGCATCGGAGAAGTTGGCGATGGGTATTTCCGGCCACGCGAACGCTCACCTAAGCGGAAATGTGAACCTCAGTGCAAACGATGGGACCATTACACGTTTCGGGTGGAAGGCGCAGAACAAATCCTTGCTCATGTTCGCCGGCGAGGCATACAACGTCGAGATGGGAATCTCGAACCAGCTTTTCCCGCAGGAGCGCGATGAAACGCCAGGCTGCCTCTTTAACCCGACTCCTGAGGACACGGTCAACTTCACGCCTGCTCCCTCGACCTCCGGCAATTCGAACACTGCGGTCCTCTCTGACATCGAAGCATTTGCCGACTTCATGCGCATGCTGGCCCCACCGACTCCCGCGTCCGCCACACCCTCCAGCGAAAAAGGACGCGCCACCTTCGCAAAGATAGGTTGCATCCATTGCCATACGCCCTCGTTGACGACGGGGGCAAACATCGCCAGTGGTTCTTCGACCCGCCCGAGCGTTGCGCTCTCCAATCAGACGGCGAATCTTTACTCTGACCTTATCGTCCACCACATGGGGAAAGGACTCGCCGATGGCATCACGCAAGGTGGCGCCGGCCCTGACGAGTTCCGAACCGCTCCTCTCTGGGGCGTCGGACAGCGCGTCTTCTTCCTGCATGACGGACGGACGACCAACCTCGTGGAAGCCATCCGAGATCACCGGAGCGTTGGCAGCGAGACAAATAAAGTAATCGAGCAATTCGACAAGCTCACTATTCAGGAGCAGCAGGAAGTCATCGATTTCCTGCGTTCGCTCTAACGAGACGCGCGTTCTCAAGCCCATTTCCAGACGTTCCCCAAAACCCAGCCCTCGTCCGCCGCTGCTGCGCGGGACCCGCGCAGCTTGTTGCCAGAGTCCTAACGAAGTGCCTGGCAACCGCAATGCAGCTAAAATTTGACGGCGGCTCACTTTCCGATAACGACTAATCGGGAGCTGAGAATTTTTCCGGCAAATTTGCGGTAGGTAAGATTGTCGTAACCGACGCCAGTCTAAGCCATGTGGAAGCGCATGACTCGTGGGGTCCTCGAACTCGTAGTCGCGGTCGCCCCGATAGTGTTTGTCTTTTCACGGCCAAACACTAACGGCGCTGCACCGAGACATCGGTTACAGCTCGTTCTCGTTGGAAACTGCGTCTGCGGAGTTGTGTAGTTCCCGCCGCTGCAGCGTATGGCTACCAGATTTTGCAGACTTGCTCGCGGACCATCGAATCTCCCTTTTTGCAGCCAAAGGCTTTGGCAAATGCTTCCATGTTGGAGAGAGGTCCGTTGCCGCGAAAACGCGCGAGCGGGTGCGGGTCGGTGTTGGTTTGCAGGCGCGCTGCCTCGGCCCTTTGATTCGCGCCCCAGACTTGGGCCCATCCGAGGAAGAAGCGCTGCTCCGGCGTGAAGCCGTCGATATCTTTTGGGCGGTTGCCCTCGATGGACTTCTCGTATGCGGCATAAGCGATGGCCAAGCCTCCCAGGTCGCCGATGCTTTCGCCCAGTACGAGCTTGCCATTCTGATGTAATCCAGGCTCTACTTCGTAGCTATTGAATTGGTTCACCACGCAGTTACCGCGCTCAGTAAAGCTTTTGCGGTCGTCCGCCGTCCACCACTCGTGCAGGTTGCCCTTCCCGTCAAATTTGGACCCTTGATCATCAAAGCCGTGGCTGATTTCGTGGCCGATGACGGCGCCAATTCCGCCGTAGTTCACAGCGTCGTCGGCGTTGGGATCGTAAAAGGGTGGCTGAAGGATGCCGGCGGGAAAAACAATCTCGTTCATGCTGGAGTTGTAGTAGGCGTTCACGGTGGGCGGCGTCATGCCCCACTCCGTGCGGTCCACCGGCTTTCCGATTTTGTCGAGCTGGCGGGCATATTCAAATTCGATACCGCGGCGAACATTGCTGGCGTAAGAGCCGCGGTCGATAGTGAGCTTGGAATAATCGCGCCATTTATCGGTGTAGCCGATCTTCACGTTAAAGGCTTCGAGCTTCGCCAGAGCCTCCTTCTTGGTCTCTGGACTCATCCATGCAAGCGTTGGAATGTCGTCGCGCAGCGCGGCGATCAGGTTGTTTACCATTTGCCTCGCACGGGCTTTGGCGGCAGGTGGAAAGTACTTGTCGACATAGATTTGTCCGAGAGCTTCGCCCAGGTTGGAATCCGTGGACTGCGCACAACGCTTCCAGCGCGGCGGTATCTCCTTCGTTCCGGAGAGTTTCCTGTCGTAGAAATCGAAATTTTCCTCCACGAATTTATCCGGCAGGCCCGGCGCGCTGGCATGGATCACATGCCAACGCAGATAAATCTTCCAGTCAGGCAGCGAAACGCTCGCGAGTTCCTCGTTCATCTCCTTGAAGAATTCGGGCTGGCGCACGTTGACTTGTCCCACCGACGGAGCGCCGACGGCGCGTAGGTAGTTCTCCCAGGACCAGTCCGGAGTCAGGGTTTTCATTTCCGAAAGCGGCATAAGATTGTAATTCTTTTCGGGGTCGCGCAGTTCGACGCGCGCGCGAGAACCCTTGGCCAGAGCGGTTTCGATGGCAACTACGGTCTTAGCTTCGGCGGCCGCTTTATCCGGCGCATCCCCGGAAAGTTCGAACATTTTCGCAACGTGTTGCTGGTATTCCGCACGCAGTTGCTTGGATTTATCGTCGTCGCGAAAATAGTAATCGCGGTCGGGCATACCGAGGCCGCCCTGGCTGGCCATCGCGATGACGCGCGTGCTGTCCTTGATGTCCTGGCCGGAGCTGAAGCGAAAGACCGCGCCGGCTCCTTCTCTTTGCAGCTGAGCGATGACCGAATCTAACGATTTTCGGTCATTGATTGCGTCGATCGCAGCGAGTTCGCCGGCGATGGGCTTCAGCCCAGCAGCCTCAATTGCGCTGGTGTCCATACAGCTAGCGTAAAAGTCCCCGATCTTCTGTTCATTTGACCCAGGCGCAGCGTTCGATTTTGCGGCGGCTTCCAAGATCGTGCGCATGGCGGTGAGGTTATTGTCGCGAAGCTGCGTGAAAGTGCCCCAGCTGGAATATTCCGCCGGGATGGGATTCGCTTTCATCCAACCGCCCATCGCGAACTGATAGAAGTTGTCGCAGGGCTTGCAAGTTGTGTCGAGATTGCGCGCGGAGAAACCCCACGCAGAATCGGCGCTGCTCCAGGCCTTCAGATGGTCGGAAAAGAAAAACAGCACAGCAAGGCATGATAATGCGGCGAAACCAATTCCCAAGAAGACGCGATTCGTTTTCATTCGGGATTTCCCTATTGGCCTGGAAGTCGCCTGCCACTGTAGCGCCACCGGACCGAGTTATTGTACAGGTGAACAGCAGAAACTCTACAGCGCAGCCGCCGTCCGTGACAAGAGCCTTGCTGAGTCTGAGACCGGCGGCGTGACCGTTACCTTCTAGCTCTCGCAAGTTTGACAATCCTACTTCGGAAACTTACGATAACCACGACAGATGTCAGTGGAGGTGATTTTTTGCCTACACGCCAATGTCCCTATTGCGGACGGCCGGTGCATGACTCTCTGGCAGAATGTCCGCATTGTCATGAGACCATTCCGGAGTTGCGCGCGGATGCCCCTGCCCCTCGCCGCTCCGAAGCTGGGCGCCGGACAATTCGCCGCGGGCTACTTTGTATGCTTCTGGCCGCCGTCATCCATTACTTCGCAGGCGGTTACAGCGCGATGCAACTTCCTTTCCCCATTCAGCCTGCTGTGACCGTCTATTTGGCGCCCTTGCTGTTCTTGGCCGGACTCGGCCTCACTCTTTACGGCTTGCTATTTGCAAGGTAGGGCTTAACTCTATGCCAATCGCTCTTCGGAATTGCGGATGTCACCGAAGAGTATTTTACTGTTGCCAGCGCATTCTTGATTGATTAACGCATTATAAAAGGGCGCCCGTTTGAAGTAGGTTTTGATCGTTCGCATCAACGCCTACAACAAGGAGCGCCCTCATGAATGATGCCAAGTATATTGGGATGGATGTGCATACAGCAGCGATTTCGGCGGCGGTTCGGGATTCGAGCGGAAATCTGGTTATGGAAGCCACCCTCGAAACGAAAGCCGAAACTATTCTTGAGTTTGTTCATGGTCTGCGCGGTAGTTTGCACGGGAGCTTCGAGGAAGGAACGTGTGCCGCTTGGTTACACGATCTTTTGAAGCCTCACGTTACCGCAGTGTTGGTTTGTGATTCGCGTAAAAATGCCCTGTTGCGAGTTGGAAACAAGAACGACCGTGAAGATGCACGCAAGCTGTCCGAACTATTGTTTCTGAACAAGCTCCATTCGGTCTATCACGGCGAAACTGGAATCCGCACGCTGAAGGAGCTGGCACGTAGTTATCTGACAATCACCCGCGATCTGACGCGGGTGATGAATCGCCTGAAGGCGATCTATCGAGGTTGGGGGATTGCTTGTGCCGGCCAGCAAGTGTATGCACCTCGCTATCGTACCGAATGGCTCGCGAAGATCACAGAAGCCAGCGTGCGCCGTCGCGCCGAGATCTATTATCAGCGGTTCGATACCTTAGCTGCTTTGCGCCAGGAAGTGCGCCCAGAGCTATTGGCGGAATCCCGGAAACATCCGGCCATGAGATTGCTACGGCAGATTCCCTCGATCGGCCCGATCCGCGCCGCTTTGTTGATCGCTCTGATGCAGACACCCCATCGCTTTCGTACCAAGCGGCAGCTGTGGGCCTACTGCGGACTGGCACTGAGAACCTACGATAGTGGGGAATATCGCTTCGTTGGCGGTCAACTGAAACGCTCTAAGAAAGCTGTGACCATCCGCGGACTGAACAAAAATCACAATCATGATCTGAAAAATATCTTTAAGGGAGCTGCCACGCGAGCGGCTGCCACAGCTGGGCCTCTCCAGAATTTCTACGAGGCTCGTATCGCTAACGGTATGAAACCACCGATGGCGCGCCTGACCTTGGCGCGCAAGATCGCAGCCATCACTTTGCTCGTTTGGAAGAAAGGAGTTCGTTTCGACGCTGAACATTTAAAGCAACAAGCAGCTTGAGCGACTGGTGAGAACTCTTTTCCTCGCTGGATTCATGTCTGGCGGCGATCTGTCGGTTCTTCTGGCGCTCTGGTTCGAGGGTGAGTATCCACAAGCGCGTTAGGCGAAGAGGATGCTTCGTGCACCCCGAGTCTCTCGATAAACTATATGCCCCCTCGGACAACCAGAAAAAGCTATAGGCCTCGAGCCTCAGATAGAACCATGGTTGGCAATTTTTGCAACCGTACTGCTTGTCGCATCAGAAACCGAAGGCGTCGTCACCACAACAACATGACTCTGCGAAAAAAGAAAACCCCAAGAGCCTCCCAACATTACATGGGCTGGAGAGCCGGGCAAAAATCTTTGCTCCTTCCAGTCGCCGGGGAGTTTTTTCTCTTGACTCTCCCCTTTATAGAACGCGCTTGCCGGAGACGTGAAACACCTGGTCTCCGGTAATGCGACTTGCCAAGCGCCTGAACTCTCCCAAATCGCCTGCCAATCAAGCTTTCGACAGATCTCTTACTGCCCGCTCCGTAGTAAGGCACGCACCCGCAGTTCGAGCCACAGAGGTTCGCGGGTAACTTGAGTCGCAAACCTGTACCTTCGTACCATAGTGGACCGCCTCTAACAGTGGACCGCCTCTAACGGTTGATAGTCTGGAGGCAAGCTGTCCTCTTGCGTGCAGCGGGCCCTCGGAATCTACCCAAGGAGAAAACCAATGGGTGTTCTTGACGCCGTAATAAGCGGGGCATTTCGCGATGAACCAGCCGGCCGCGTCGTGGTTTTTAGCGGGGATCGCCGGAATCGGGGCTTCGTCGTGCGCTCGGAAGTCGACGAACTGAAAATCAAATCGTTCCTCAAGATGTTTTATTTCGCGCATTTTTACATTCTGATCCTCGGGATGATGCTGGCGAATGCGTGGTCGACGTTTGTCATCCACCTCGAAGGGATGGGCAGTCCGGCCGGGCATATGGTCCGGAACGTGAGCATTGCGGTTGGAGTGTATTGTCTTGTCGTGGGTTTGCCCTACGTTTTGCTATGGAGATCGTATAAGAGGGCGCTGCCGAGCTTTGTCTCCTCGCAAGATGAGGTCGTGGTCTCGCAACAGTCCAAAAGGCAGCAACAGTGGAAACTCGTCTTGGTGATCTTGGGGTTGGCTCTGCTGGCAATGGCAGCGGGGCTTGTCTTCCTGGTCCGCGCGAAGTAGTTCGATATTCCTGGGCATCCTCCAGAAAACGAAACGTCCTGGTGCTCAAGTTACCGGTTACGCGTGCCACCTCAACCGGTCGATGCAAAACCACCTAAGCTATTGGTCCGACAATGCTTCCCACGAGAGAACCAATCCGCCCGCCTGTCCTCGACCCTAGCAATGTGGTGTTTCGACTGAATCAACCCTTGCGAACGATCCTTGGCCGCGGAAAACACTCCGGTTGGGCTTCGCGTGACTGTTGCATCGACGCATTGAGAACGCCGCGTTATTCAGCCACTGAGCTACTGGACAGGCATACAGCCAGTTACCAACAGTTATCCGTTGCTAGTTTCCTGGGCTACCCGTTGCGACTCGCGGCTTACAATAGACGCATCTTATGCCCATGAAATTTCGAGTATTGGCAACGATTATGGCCGTTATTGCCAGCGCCCACCCAGCGCGGGCACAGGCGATTTTTCCGCCGGAAACGGATAATGCAGCGCTGCGTTATTGGTTTGCTTTGGCGGAGGTGTGGGAGCCGCCTGATGATGATGCGACCCGGCATTTGTTCTGGGAGACGGTCGCTGGTCGAGTTGCATGGGACGAAAAAAAACTTGGGCCGATTTTGGATTCCAACCGGGATGCACTTCGAACCATGCAGCGGGCCACGAAGCTTCCAGTATGCAATTGGGGATTCGATTACCGGAACGGGGCGGCGTTTCCCACGAGGTTCGGTGTCCAGGCGGCGCAGCTGTCCCATTTGAATAAACTCCAGGGAATGCGCGAGATGGCGCATGGCGATTCGCGAACGGCCGTAGATACGTGGCTGGCTGGAGTCCACTTTGGGCAGGATGTGTCACGCGGCGGTCCTGAGATTGTCGCGTTGATAGCCAATGCAATTATTCTGGATAACCTGAATCCGCTTCGCGACAGCGCCCGACAGGGAAAATTAAACGAGCAGCAGAAAACGGAGCTGTCTGTTGTCGTGAAAACGATGCCGGAGGATGGATTCGATTGGGGCGCGGCATGGGGTGTGGAATTCGCGATTGGAGACCAGTATCTTCAAAAATCGCGAACGGCGGACAAGCCGGAAAGTGATGACAAGATTCGTGCGTACGAGGAATACATGCTGGCAGCGCAAGCGGCGTTGCGTGAACCGCCGGCTGAGGCAATGTCCCGAATCGCTGATTTGGAGTCAAAGCTTCGCGGGCTGGGCCAGGTGGAACAGAACTTGATTCCAAATATTCGTATGACTAATGAAGCGCGAATACGGCTGGCAACCGCCCAACAAGAATTGATGCGAGCGCTCTCGACGAAGTAGTGTCACCGCACAATCACACAATCTACTCGCCTAGTAAGTCGTGCCAGCTCAACGGGTCGATACAACACCATCTAGCGCATTGATTCGGCAATGGTTCTCCGAGAGAACCCTCTGTTTATCTGCACTCGATCGAAACCTAGCCAGAGCAGCGTTCCGGCTGGTCTGGCCCTAGCGAGCGAATTTGGCTTTTGTTTTCAATGCAAGGTGCGTTCAAGCTTACTGAGTCTCGCATAATATAGAGTTATTCTGGCCACAAAGAAGATTGCTTCCAGAAGGCGGAGATCAATCGCGGACGGCGACGCATGCGGCGTAG